>Ga0326513_10000548_pt1 | contig 31921 bp, 22 predicted proteins | sample 2_2465_0518_D_FD_203654 | JGI IMG/M metagenome (GOLD analysis project Ga0326513, IMG submission 203654) | Bovine rumen microbial communities from UC Davis, California, United States - 2_2465_0518 | ecosystem: Host-associated > Mammals > Digestive system > Stomach > Rumen | place: USA...
GACGGTGGGGTCGGGGGCAATGTAGATGCCGGAGATTTTCATGGTGACGCCTTCCGTTCCTTTATTGAAATCGGACACCACCCAGGCGTTGCCGGGGGTGCTCATGTCCACCATGGGGGCAATGGTGTCGGTCCTTTCTTCCCCGAAATACATGAGGATGTTGCTGGCAGTAAAGATTAAGCTTTGGAGTTCGTGATCGTTTGTTAAATCAGCGCCGCCAGAATATGCTTGTGGCGTGCCGTCAATTGAGTAGCGGCCGGCCACGAAGCGAATGATTTCTTGCTGGCCGTGGCCGTAGGTCAGTGAGAACCCCGAGGCGAGGGTGTCGCCATCCATGAGGTCGTAGATGTCCACCGGTCCGGTGAACTTTTGCGGGGCGCGGTCGGCCCACGCGGCTCCCGCCACGCCGAAGAGCATCAGCGCCAGGAGCAGGATGTGTTTTGTAAATGTCTTTTTCATTATTAATTGTTTTAAGTTAGTTTATTTTTCTAATAGGGCTAGAAGCTCTAGATAGTCTAGAAGCTCTAGTAGGAATATATTGTCTGGAACAAAAGCGAACGCCGCCACCTGATGGGGTGCGCGGCGAAGAAAAGATTCCTTTGAGGAGCTACCGTTCCGAGAGCAGGCCTTGCATGTCGTCCTCGTTGCGGCGGTTGTCCCACAGTAGGAGGATGGTCACCTCGGTGTCGGTGGCATGGTAGACGATGCGCGTGTGCCTGGAGTGCAGTACCCTGACGGGCTTGCCGTCGTGGTGGAGCGTGGTGTCGAGGGTGCCGAGGTCGGGCATCACATCGAGCGGGTCCATGCGTTCCATCAGGTCGGCGTTCACCTTGCGGGCGGTGTCGACACCGTGGCGTTCGCGGACGTCTTGCAGCAGGGCAGCCAGTTCGTCCTCGGCTTCGCGGAGCCAGCGCAGCGTCCTCATGAGAGCAGGGCTTCCATGTGACGTTTCACCTCGTCGTGGCCGACGGTCTCGGCCTGGCCGTTCTCGAGGCGGTTGAGCCGGTCGGTCACCAGGCTGCGGGCCTGCTCGGTGGAGTAGGCTATCGGCGAGGTGCGCTCGGCCATCAGGCGCTGCATGTTGCTGTCTACCAGCCGCTGGACCCAGCGTGAAATGGCGCCGTGGTCGGTGAGCATCGGGTCGATGCTACGGAGCTGGTTCTCATTGATATTGACGCTTACAGTACACATGATTGTATCTTTTTATTGTGCTGCAAAGATACATCATTTTCTGCAAACGGCAAAAACTTTTCTTCGTTTTTGTCCCAGTATGTCAAAGAACTCTTTTGTTTGAGCTTTATTTTTTTTCTCAATCAGAACCCCGAAGGGGAACCGAACACCGATAAAAATGATATTTGATACAGTGAGGAACTATCAGAACTTTTTCTTTTTGTTCTTTTCGTTTTGTTTGAGCTTTTATTTTTATCTCAATCAGAACTATCAAAACTATCAGAACTTTTTCTTTTAGTTCTTTTCGTTGACTCGCCTCATTTATTTTTTCTCAGCGGTGCTCGCAGGCATGCCACTGATTGCGATTAAATTTCTTTTAGTTCTTTTCGTTCTGATTGCGATTAAATTTCTTTTAGTTTTTAGTTTTTACTTTTTAGTTTTAATTTCCGCGGGGGGGGTTACCATTCCTCCCACCAGTAGTTCAGCGAGGGGTCGTATGTGGAGGTTGGAGAAACCGGAGAGCTGGTCACTAAAAAATAACCATTCGGTCTATTTACATAATTACTTTCTATCTCTATCACGCCGGGGTTGCGCTGGGCAGTCTGCACCCAGTTCTCGCCCTCGACGTAGTTGAGCTGGACGCCGGCCACGGTGATGGTCTGCACAGCCGGGCCTTCCTCCTCGAGCGTCACGCTCTTCACGCGGCGGGGGTTGCCGGCGGGCACGAGGGTCACGCTGTCCGTCTCGGTGATCATCAGCGAGTCGTGGTCGATGGCGGAGGTCTTGTCGACGCCGTTCACCATCACCTGCCAGCCCGCGGGGATATTCTTCAGCGCATGGGCCTCGTAGTACTCCACCTGCAGCTCCAGGTCATAGTCCGGCGCCTGCCCCAGCGTCCACTGGTTGGCGCCCGCCTTCGTCAGCTCGATGGCGCCGCCGGTGTAGAAGAACTTTTCGCCGTGCGCAATCATATAGTAGAAATCGCCTTTAGAGATGCTACCCTGATCCGGTGGATTCACATTTCCATGATTGAACATCATGGACATGATATAGCCATTACCCTCATTAAAACCATAAACCAGCAGGGCATTGTCGTTCTGGGGAGCGCCCGTCCATGCTTGGGCCACACTTGCGTCCACGGCCACGAAGCCCAAGGCCTGCAGGTCGGCCAAAGTGATATCGCTGTTGACGTCCTGCCAGCTGGCAATCAGGTCGGTGGTGAACTGGGTGACTGTTGTCGGGCCTTGCGCCCAGGCTCCCGCGCCGCCGAAGAGCGTCAGCGCCAGGAGCGTCAAAATGCTTTTTCTTAAACTTTTCATTGTCGTTATGTTTTTAATTTGTTTTGATTCCTTTTCTGAACACGAATCTCACTAATCTAACGAATCATTATTCGTGTCCATTCGTGCAATTCGTGTTCGCTTATCTTGCAGAGCTTTAAGCCGCGAGGGGGTTAGTTGTCGAAAAAGTAGAGATAGTAGTCGACTGTCGACGGGTCTATTGTGGCCGTCGGGGCTACCGGCTCTCTATTAATATCAACCAGTGTCAGGTCAAGAAATTTCACTTGACCACCTTCTATTGACCACATATTGTTATCCAGTCGGTTGGCATCGATGGCTTGTTGCCAAGTCTCGCCCTGGTGATAATAGAAGTCAGAGCCGTTGATATTGGTTACGAGCAGCCATTGATAATCATTGAAGGGGGGGTAAGAATAATCATCTACATGCACCGGGTGACCATCATGACAGAGAAAGGCGCCGTTGGAGGTCAGCCTCACATTATAGTCGTCTTGGTACAGCACGCCCGGGTTGTAGCCCACGACGGTGGACCAGGTTTCGAGACCGTAATCGGAAGCATAGAGCACCCTCACGCCGTCGAGGATGGCGGATCTTAGCACGGTGACGACGCAGGTGTCCTTCACGCCGCTGCCGTCGTTGGCGGTGGCGATGATATTGGCGGTGCCGGCGGCCATGCCGGTCACCACGCCGTTCTGATTGACGGTGGCGACGGAAGTGTTGTCACTGCTCCAGGTGTAGCTCTTGTCCGCAGCGTTCTCGGGCAGCACCGAGGCCGTCAGCGTCATGGTGCTGTCCTTGGCGAGGTAGGCCGTCTGCTTGTCCAGCACGATGCTGCTCACGAGCACCGGCGGCACATACTTCACAGCCTTCACGCTCTTCACCTTCTTGGTGGTGCCGTTGTAGGTAGCGGTGACCTGCGAGCCCGACATCACATTCTCCAGCACCTGGTTGCCCGGCACAGATTCGCCGCCCGAAGCGAGGCTCCAGTTGGCGGCCTCCTCGGTGCCCTCGGCCAAGCGGACGGTATGCGGCTGGGGAGGAAGAGTGCAGGCGACGGTGATGTCGCTGCTGACGGGATTCTCTTGAGGATCACTACACACGACATGGATAGTCGCCGTGCCCTCGAAGGTACCGCTGACGGTGATGGCCATTTGGTTCCAGCCGGCGTTGACGCTCACCTTGCCGTCGCCGCCGCTGGTGACGTTTGCGCTGATGAATTCGCTACCGTTGCTAATCACCGCAAAGGGATAAAAATTAATGGTCTGTGGCAGCGAAGCCACGCTGACCGTAGTGTTCACGGCCGGCTCGGCGAACCCGCCGAACGTCACGTTGTAGGTTGTCTGTCCCCTCACGGGGCCGGCAGCCGCCGCCGCTATCGCCAGCACGGCCGCCATTGTTTTAAGTAATTGTTTTAACATAACACTAACTTTTTTTATATTATACATTATATTTATTATTAAATGAATCTCTTTTATCTCAATTTTATCTCAATTTTATCTCAATCAGAACTTTTATCTCAATCAGAACTCTCAGAACTTTTTCTCCAGCAGATTTTAAAAGATTTTAAAAGAATTCCTAATTCATCACTAAACACTTAACACTAAACACTTAACACTCCCCGCTCTTCTATCTCAATCAGAACTATCAGAACTATCAGAACTTTTATCTCAATCAGTGGTATGCCTGCGAATACCTATTAAATCAATCAAATGTAATGAGCAACTATCAGAACTCTCAGAACTTTTATCTCAATCAGAACTATCAGAACTATCAGAACTATCAGAACTATCAGAACTTCTTTCTCCGGCAGATTTTAAAAGATTTAAAAAGAATTCCTAATTCATCACTAAACACTTAACACTAAACACTTAACACTAAACACTCATCACTCCTCACTCCTCACTCATCATTATTCTTGTTCTCCTGCTCGCTTCGCTTCGCGAGATCTTGTTGATCTTGTAGATTTTGCCGCTTGCGCGGGGGTCGGTCTCGGTTAATCTCTTTTTCTTTTCTCCTGCTCGCTTCGCTCACGAAATCTATAAATCTTATAAATTATTCCGCTTGCGCGGGGGTCTCGTCTCGGTTAATCTTTATTCTCCTGCCTTCGGCGAAATCTTGTAAATCTGGTAAATTATTCCGCTGCGCGGCTACCGGCTACTCATAATTCATAAATCATAAATCCTAATTCCTCATTCTTAATTCTTAATTCTTAATTTTTAATTCTTAATTCTTAATTCTTAATTCCTCACTCCTCCTTGCTTTCTTCTCTACCTCTTCTCTACCTCTTCTCTACCTTTTCTCTACCCTTTCTCTACATTTTTTGTAGAGTTGATATAGCGATGAGGTAAAGGAAATCTATCGAGAAACGCAAGTATATCCCTATCATTCTTGTTCTCCTGCTCCGCGAGATCTTGTAGATCTGGTAGATTTGCCGCTTGCGCGGGGGTCTCGTCTCGGTTAATTTTCATTTTTCAATTCTCATAAATCATAATTCATCACTCATCACTCATCATTATTCTTGTTCTCCTGCTCGCTTCGCTTCGCGAGATCTTGTTGATCTTGTAGATTTGCCGCTTGCGCGGGGGGCAGGTCTCGGTTAATCTTTATTCTCCTGCTGCGCGAAATCTTGTAAATCTGGTAAATTATTTCCGCCTTCGGCGGTCACGTCTCGGTTAATCTTTATTCTCCTGCCTTCGGCGAAATCTTGTAAATCTGGTAAATTATTCCGCTGCGCGGCTACCGGCTACTCATAATTCATAATTCATAAATCATAAATCATAATTCATCACTCATCACTCATCACTCATCACTCTTTTATCTCAATCAGAACTATCAGAACTCTCAGAACTTTTTCTTCGGCAGATTTTAAAAGATTTTAAAAGAATTCCTAATTCCTAATTTTTAATTTTTAATTTTTAATTCTTAATTCTTAATTCCTCATTCCTCATTCTTAATTCTTAATTCTTAATTCTTAATTCTTAATTCTTAATTCCTCACTAACCACTCCTCACTCCTCCGGGGAGAGTAAAATCGAGGCGGTTTTGGCTATGCGGCGGTGCAAAGACAAAAATCTTTCCTGCCACGTTGTCAATGGTTTACCTGGATCGGCGTGATCCCAGTAATTTAGGGGCTCAGACTTCCATAAAACGGTGGTTATCTCCTTGAGACCTTGATGTTTGCACTCTTTTGACAAGTCGTCTAAAGCCTTCTTCCCCCGGCGGAGGTTGACCACCACCATAATCTTGCCGTCGGGGAGCAGCATCTTTTTGATTCGCTCGATAAACTCGGGGAGCTCTTTATTGTCTAGATTCTCAATGACATAGTACACGGCGATAAGGCTGAATCCGCCCTCCTCGTTCATCGCCGACAGTTCATCCGGCGTCTTCACGTCGCGGAAGGTCCTCATATAGCCTATAGCGTTGCTAATGCGCAATCTACCATCGTAGCCGAAGGCCACCGCCAGCAGGCGGCTTTTCTTGGGTATGGCGCCAAATCCTTTCATGTGCTTCAAATAGCCTTCGCTCATGTCGGTGTGGTCCTCGATGATGTACAACCGGTCGTTTTTTCTCTCTTGTCTCATGATGGTGTTCTTTTATTTTTGTTGCAAATTTAAATATTATTTTTTGAACGCGCAAGAGGTTACACGAAATGTTAAGCGATTTTCACGAATTATCAAATAAAAGTGCTATTTTTTCACGAATTGTCAAATTTTTTTCACGAATTGTCAAATGTGTAAATCCGCAAAAATGACATTTTCACCCTAAAAAAACAAAAAAAAGAGGTCTCGAGGACCTCTTTTTAGGGTTATGAACAATTAGTTGTTGATTGTCAGGGGTTTGGTTTTTTTGTTAAAATTGTAGGCTATTTTGTTAGTGGCTAGTTACCAATAGTTTGCACTTCGTTATAACAGGCTGCGGTAGTAGGAAGGGGTGACTTCGAGTTTGCGTTTGAACTCGCGACTGAAGACCGGCAGGCTGGAGAAGCCGCAGGCCACGGCGACCTCGCTGATGGTCATCTCGGGCTTGTTGTTGAACAGCCAGCAGGCATATTCGACGCGTATCTCGCGGATGTAGTCGTTGAGACCGTTGCCGTTGGAGAAGATGGCACCGATATGGTGGTCGTTGATGTCGTACAACTCGGTGAGTGTCTGTCTGCTGAAGTTCGGGTCGGTGAAGAGCTTTTCGTTGCGGATGGCCATACAGAGGAACTCGTAGATCTCGTCGTCGGTCATTCCCCTGAAACGGTTGTTTTCGGCCTTTGGCAACTCTAAATCAGCTGGTTCGTTCTCCCATTGGGGTTCTTTTGACTCTTCGGCCTTTTGTGTCTCCACGATGTTTTTGTATTCCACGGCTTCGGCGATCTGCGACACCAGCAGTTTGTTCCTGCGTCCGGCGGAGATGCGGCTGAGCGCCAGCCAGATACACAGTGCGAGTATCACCATGGTCAGGACGAGGTGTGCCAGGGAGGCCTTTCTGCTGGACTCCGCATTCTGGCGTTCGTTTTCTGCCTTGATCTGCTCTTCCTGCAGGTGGTAGCGTGTGGCATACTCGTAGGCTCTGCCCTTGAGCAACTGGGTGTTAAGTCGGTCGTTCAGTGCACTGTAGCGCTTCCAGTAGCCGTTGGCGGCTTGGTAGTCGCCTCGTGCGGAGGCGGCCCGTGCGCGACCCTTGAGGATGATGGCGTATTGGGAGGTCAGCGTGTCGTCGCCAAGCTCTTTCTCCACCCTGTCGAAGATGGTGAGCATACGGTCGTAGTCGCCTAACAATCCGAGTGTTGGTGCTATGGCAACCTGTCCGTCGGCCGACTGGCCGTAGCTGCTCTTCTCGTACAGCGCCAGGTGGTACCGCGCGGAGTCGAGGTATTTTTTAGCTGGTAGCGGGTAGCTCTTAGCATTCGGATTGCTACCTGTTACCTGCTGTCCGCTAGCTTCTAACTGCTTATTAGCCATTTCGGCGTAGGAGCGGGCCAGATAGCCGTGAGCCTGAGCGGAGTAGAAGTTGCAGTAGTTGTCGACATCCTCTTTGTTGCCGGGCATGCGGTAGGAGCCGTCAGCATAGTCGGCATAGTGCTCGCGGTAGTCGTCGGTTTTCGCTATGATGCGTTGTGCCAGGGGGATAGCCTCGGCGGGACGCTTGAGGCTGTAGAGGGCGTTGATCTTGCGCTTGAGGGCGATGATGCAGGCGTCGGCTTCGTCGAAATGGCGCTGGCCGATAAGGGTGGCGATGACGCCGTCGAGTTTGGCGAGGCCTTTCTCCTCTTCGCCTATCTGCGTGAGTACCAGGCCGATCTCGGCTTCCGTGCGTAGTGCCTCGGTCTCAAGGTTTTGCTGGCGGCACAGGTTCACTTTCTCTGTCGACCACCGCAAGTATTGCACGTTGTCGTCGCGCATACGCGACACGGTGATAAGCAGGTCGAGCACCATCTCGTGGTTGCTAGGGCTCTCTGTAACATAGGGCTTCTTCAACAACGACTCGAGCATCTGACGTGCTGTGTCGGGCTGCTGCATGGAGGTCGACTGGGTGTAGACTTTGGCCCGCAAGAAGGTGGCGAGGTCTTCTTCGATATTGCCGACGGCCACCCCCGAGTCGATGATTTCCAACGCCAGTTCGGGGTTTTCGTCGTACACGCGCATGGCTGCCTCTGCCGTGTTGAGCGTGTCCGCTGACTGAGAGGCCTTGGCGCGTTTCTCTCCGTCGCCCCCGCATCCTATCACCAGGATGGAGAGCAGGAGGAGGATGATGTGTGAGAGTTTTTTTAGCATTCTTTTTTAAGTGGCTGAGGAGTGGATAGTGAGGAGTGATGAGTGAGGAGTGAGGAGTGATGAGTGTTTAGTGTTTAGTGTTTAGTGGTTAGTGTTTAGTGTTTAGTGTTAAGTGTTTAGTGTTTAGTGGTTAGTGAGGAGTGAGGAGTGATGAATTCTTTTTAAATCTTTTACAATCTGTCGGAGAAAAAAGTTCTGAGAGTTCTGAGAGTTCTGATTGAGATAGAAGAGTGATGAGTGATGAGTGTTAAGTGTTAAGTGTTAAGTGTTTAGTGAGGAGTGATGAATTCTTTTTAAATCTTTTAAAATCTGCTGGAGAAAAAAGTTCTGATAGTTCTTTTAGTTCTGATTGAGATAGAAAAGCGGGGAGTGTTAAGTGTTTAGTGTTTAGTGTTTAGTGGATAGTGATGAGTGATGAGTGGATAGTTTTTAGTTTTTACTTTTTACTTTTTAGTTTTAGCGGGTAGCGGGTAAGCCGCTACCCGCTAAAAAATTAGAGCTTGTCGTTGGAGCCGAGGACGTTGACGATCTTGTGGATGTACATCTTCTTCATGCTCTCGCGGGCGGGCTTGAGGTACTGGCGCGGGTCGAAGTGGTCGGGGTGCTCGGCCAGGTGTTTGCGGATGGCGGCGGTCATGGCCAGGCGGCTGTCGCTGTCGATGTTAATCTTGCAGACGGCGCTCTTGGCGGCCTTGCGCAGCTGCTCCTCGGGGATACCCACGGCGGCCTTCAGGGCGCCACCGTTGGCGTTGATGGTGTCCACCTCGTCCTGGGGCACGGAGCTGGAGCCGTGGAGCACGATGGGGAAGCCGGGGAGCTTCTTCTCGATGGCTTCGAGGACGTCGAAGGCCAGGGGAGGAGGCAGCAGACGGCCCGTCTTGGGGTCGACGGTGCACTGCTCGGGTTTGAACTTATAGGCGCCGTGGCTGGTGCCGATGCTGATGGCCAGGGAGTCGCAGCCGGTGCGGGTGGCGAAGTCGATGACCTCTTCGGGCTTGGTGTAGTGGCTCGTTTCGGAGGACACTTCGTCCTCGACGCCGGCCAGCACGCCGAGCTCGCACTCGACGGTGACGTCGTACTTGTGGGCGTACTCGACGACCTGGCGGGAGATGCGGATGTTCTCCTCATAGGGCAGGGCGCTGCCGTCGTACATCACCGAGCTGAAGCCCATGTCGATGCAGCTCTTGCAGGTCTCGAAGCTGTCGCCGTGGTCGAGGTGCAGCACAATCTGGGGGTTGGGGCAGCCGAGTTCCTTGGCATACTCCACGGCACCCTCGGCCATATAGCGCAGGAGGGTGGGGTTGGCATAGTCGCGGGCACCCTTGCTGACCTGCAGGATGACGGGGCTCTTGGTCTCCACGGCGGCCTGGATGATGGCCTGCATCTGCTCCATGTTATTGAAGTTGAAGGCGGGGATAGCATAGCCGCCGCTCACTGCTTTCTTGAACATCTCGCGAGTGTTCACGAGACCGATTTTCTTGTAGTCTACCATATTGTTGTTGTTTTTGATTATTAATGTTTGATATTCTTTGATGGAAGAATTCGGTCTACAATTGCGAATTTGCCGTCGATATGGAACACATAAATCCAACGTTTGTTGTGTGAAACCATGCGACGCGCTTGAGGGTGAATGGTTAGTACCAGTTTGGAACTGCTACGCTGGAAGCAATCGGCAAAAATACCGATAGTGAGTATTTCTTCCCGCATGGCTTGGGCATATTTCATTGCCCCTGTTTCGGATAAAACGGAAGGAAGGTATTTGCTGATAGCTGTATAGTCAATCAGCGCAGCATTACTGAAAATCACCTCGTAGTCGCGCATACTCCTTGTGGATTTCTGCAATAAGTCCATCAAAATACTCATCAACTGTCATGCAGTCGGCAGGTATTCCCCGTTTCGTGGGACGGACTGGGGCATGTGTTACGGGGTCAAGCCGTTTGAATGCGGTCGCAGGCTCGGCTGCAACAGACGTCAGCACCTCTTTATTGCTTTTTTTCTTCATTATGGTTTATATCTAATAATTTTGCAAAAATACAAAAATTATTTGATATGACCAAATTTATTTTTCTTTACCGTCGCCGAAACATTGGTCGACGTCGAGAGAGAGACCCACTGACAGGGTGCGTCCGATGGTGGCGGGGGAATTGCTGTAATAGTAGTCGGGACGGTAGTCGAAGAGGTTGTCCACGGTGACAGCGAGAGCCCATCCGCCATCGAAGCGGTGGCCGAGGGTGAGGCGCCAAAGGGTGTATCCGGGGTAGGTGATTTCTTCCGTCTGTGTGGGGTTGCTATAGGAGGTGTATTCGTCGCAGGTGACTGCCGAGAGGAGCCTCCCGTTGAGGGCCAGTGTGGTGCGTCCCCAGCTCCATTGGCGAGTGTAGTCGATGTGCAGTGTGGCGCTGTGGGGGCGGGTAGAGGAGGCCCGCATGCCGCCGTCGGTGAGGCTTTCGTGGCTGAAGATATAGGACAGTCGTACCCCGAGGCCATTGTCCCAGCGGGCCGAGGCGGAGAGGTCGAGACCCGTGATGTTGAGGGGTCTCATGTTGGAATACAGCATGCCGTTCCGCTCTTGGTTCCAGAAGGTGGTGATGCGGTTGCTGACATGGTTGAGGAATGCCATGCAGGTGAGGTTGTAGTGGCTGTGGCTCCATTCGACAGAGGCGTTGAAGTTGTCGCTCACTTCGGGGCGCAGGTCGGGGTTGCCGTAGATGATGAAGATATTGGCCATGTCGAAATTCATGTACATCTCTTTGAGCGTGGGGGCGCGGAAGCCATTGGCGTAGCTGGCGCGGAGATTCGTCTCGGAGCATCTGTACAGGAGGTTGATCTTGGGGGAGAGGTGCGATGCCGATGCCTCGGAGTAATAGTCGTAGCGCAGTGCGGCGACGATGTTGAGGCGTGAGGTGGGTTGCCAGTCCCACTGGGCGAAGGCGTCGGCGGTATACTGGGTGTGGCTGCCGTCGGTGAACTGGTACGACATGAGGTAGTCGCGCATGACGTCGCCTCCGAGGGTGAGAGTGCCGAGGGTTGAAGAGGTGTCTGAGGGGGAGAGGAACGAGTGGTTGAAGAGTGAGCGGAAGGTGTGCTGGACGTTGCTGTAGTTGCGCACATCGAGGCCCGAGGCTGTGGCGTAGTCGCTTTTGTCATATTGGTCAAAGGCGTAGGACATCATCAGGTCGCTTTCCGTTCCGAGGTCGAGGTCTCCTTTGATGCCGGCGGAGAAATCGCGGTAGCGGTCGCTGACTTCCGTAGACTTCTCGCGTTGGCGGAAGAAATAGCCGGCCCGGCCGGTGAAAACGAGTCGGTCGGAGGCTTTGAAGCGGACCTTTTCTTTGGCATTGAAAGAACGGTGGGCGAAGATGGTGCGCAGGTCGCCGGTGTCGGCCAGGTGGACGGCATCGGCATGCTTGAATTGCAGCTCGGAGAGGCTGTTCCACCGCCTGTTGGCGATTCCGAGGGTGCCGTTGTAGTGCCCTTCGCCGAGCGACGAGGTGCGTGCACCAAGGTTGAGGCTCCAGGGTTTCTCGGGTGTGTGTGTGATGATATTGACGACGCCACCCACGGCATTGGAGCCATAGAGTGACGAGGCGGCGCCTTTGATGATTTCAATCCGCTGCACGGCATCGAGGCTGAGGCGCGAATAGTCGATATTGTCGAGGGTCTCTCCTGCCAGCCGTTCGCCGTCGACAAGGAACAGTACGGAATTGCCGCCGAAGCCCTGCATGTTGAGGCTTACCTGCTGGTTCATGGCGTAGGAGAACTCGATGCCTGGCAGCTCGGTTTGCAGGAGCTCCTGCACGGAGGAGGCGTCGGCGGCTTTGATGTCCTGCTCGGTGATGACCCGCGTGACTACCGGCACCTCCATGATGAGTTTCGGCGTGCGCGTGGCGGTGACGACTACCATGTTGAGCAGCCGCGACTTAGCCTGGAGCGTGTCGGCTGTGGTGTTCTGTGCCGGCAGGGAGAGGGCGGAGAGGAGGGTCAGTAAGGCCAGCAGGGTGTGTTTCATGTCTGGTCGTTGATGATTCGGTAGCGCAGGGTGACGATGCCTTTGAGGAACGACTCGTCCATGTAGGAGGTGAACTGCAGCGCTACAAGTGTGCCGTCGGAGAGACGGAGAAGATAGACTTTGTTGGAAGGGGTGTAGATGGGCGGCATGGTGGAGAGGTCGACGTCGAGCCAGCGCGAGAGTACCGGGTTGACGGGCGACGGCGTATATCCCAGATAGCCTTCCATCATGGTCGACATGTCGATTACCACCTGGCTGTCGGCATCGGCAACGAAGACCAGTCCTTCGAGTTCCATGGCCATGTCGACGTTGTCGAAGGGGCTCTCGGCGGCGGTGCCGTCGTGGGTCTTCACGTCGTAGTGGTGGATGGCGAAGTCCCACTCGGGAGGGGCCTCCTGCCCGAGGGTGATATTGGCGGTGTCGATGTGACGGTGTTGGAGGTCGATATAGGTCCAGCGGGTGTAGCTGGTGGCATCGATGCGGAGGGTGCCGCCACGGCCGTCGTCGTCACGCTGCACGAAACCAAAAGGATTTTTGGCGGGCTCGTCATAGAGCCCGCCAAAAAGTCCATCGCATGAAACCAATGCCAGCAATGCTGGAAGTAGTATTAGCTGCTTCAGTTTCACTGAGAGTGTTTAGGGTTACTTGGTGGTGAAGTTGAGGTCTACTGACATCGGCATGGCGCCGGGGGTGACAGCGCTGGCGAAGGTCAGCTTGCCGTCCTTCACGGTGCCGTTGAGGGAACCTCTGTAGGGGACCTCGTCCACGGTGAAGGTGAACTGGTCTTTCTTCAGGGTGTAGGTGCTGCCGTCTTTGTCGACGCTGACATTGGTGACGGAGAACTCGGGCAAGGCCATGTGGCCCTCGCCGAAAGCGGGGATGGTCAGGGTGACCTGGTCGTCGGACGTCGACTCGACATTCACCACCATGTCGAAGGTGCCGTAGTCGGTACCGGAAACGGACATGACGAGGGTTCCGTCATAGCTACCGGCGACCTCTTTTGCGTACTCGTTGTCGTCTTCGCTGCATGAAATGGCGGTGAAGGTGAGGAGAGAAAGCACCGCTGCTAAAAGAATTTTGCTTCTTTTCATTGTGATTTTTGTTTGTTTTTGGTTTGATATTAAGTTAATTAACGTGTTTGCCAAGTGGCAAATGCACTGGCAAAAATACAAATAAATAAAAAAATATCGATAACTAAATGTGGTGATTTTTCTCCTGCTGTGTAATTTTTTTTCTTTACACGGCGAAGATGCCGAAGACGGCGGCGCCGCTGCCGGTCATGGAGGCGTAGAGGGCACCGCGGCGGTACATCTCCTCTTTGAGGGCGGCGATGGCGGGGTGGGCAGGGAAGACCGAGGCCTCGAAGTCGTTGACGATGAGATTTCTCCACTCGCCGATGGGACGCTTCACCGCCTCGCGTAGATCTGGACGAGGTGAAAGGTGAGAGGTGAAAGGTGAAAGGCCAGAATAAGCCTCCTTAGTGCTCACGTGCTCCCCTTCTGGAATTTTTATTTTAATGAGGAATGAGGAATAAGGAATGTTGATTTCCAGGGGTTCGAGTTGGTCGCCGATGCCAGTGGCGTAGGCGGGGCGGTTCTGGATGAAGAAGGCGCAGTCGGCGCCGAGGTGGGCCGCACGCTGTTCCAGGTCGCTGACGCTCAGTCCCAAGGAGAACATCTCGTTGAGCATCTTCAGCGTGAAGGCGGCGTCGCTGCTGCCGCCGCCGAGGCCGGCGCCGAAGGGGATATTCTTCTTCAGCCGGATGCTCACGGCGGGGATGCCGAACTCCTCGTGCAGCAGCCTCCAGGCCTTCATGCAGAGGTTGTCCTCCGGCGCATTGTCCAGCACGATGCCATCCTGTACCATCGTGCTACCCAGTACACACTCCCCAGTCCCCACTATATTGATCTCCAACTCGTCGCGGAGGTCGTGGACGGGGAGGAAGATGGTCTCCAGGTCGTGATAGCCGTCAGGCCGCTTGCCCACCACATGGAGGCCTAGGTTGATCTTGCAATTCGGGTATGTGATCATCTTTTTTTTTTCTCCTGCTTCGCGAGATCTTGTAGATCTGGTAGATTTTCCCGCTACGCGGTTTCTGTCTCGGTTAATTTTTAATTTTCTAAGTTCTCCTGCTCGGCCTCCGGCCTCACGAAATCTATAAATCTTGTAAATTATTTCCGCCTATCGGCGGTGACTCTTAACTCATAAATCATAATTCATAAATCATAATTCATAAATCATAATTCATCACTCATCATTCTCTTTATACTCCTGCTCGCGCTCCGCGCTCACGAGATCTCGTAGATCTTGTAGATTTTCTTTTTTTCTTCTCAATCAAAACTAAAAGAACTATCAGAACTTTCTTGATGTCTCGATGTCTCGATGTCTTGATGTCTCTTTTTATTCTCCTGCTCGCTTCGCTTCGCGAGATCTTGTAAATCTTGTAAATTTCGCCTACGGCGGTACTGCGTCAGCCTTTCATTTGTCCCTCTCACTCCTCCTTCACTCCCCTTTCACTCCCCCATCACTCCTAATTCCTAATTCTCTTTATTCTCAATTTTCAATTTATCATACGCTCTGATGATGTCGGTGACGAGGCGGTGACGGATGACGTCGCTGTTGTCTAACTGGATGATCTCGATGCCTTTGACATCCTTGAGGATGTTCACGGCCTGCAGCAGGCCGCTCTGTTGGTGGCGCGGCAGGTCGACCTGCGTGAGGTCGCCGGTGATGACGAACTTGGCGTTGCGGCCCATGCGGGTGAGGAACATCTTGAGCTGCGCCGAGGTGGCATTCTGCGCTTCGTCGAGGATGACGAAGGCGTTGTCCAGCGTGCGGCCGCGCATGAAGGCCAGCGGAGCTATCTCGATGGTGTTGTCCTCCCAGTAACTCAGCAACTTCTGCTGCGGTATCATGTCGCGCAGGGCGTCGTAGAGGGGCTGCAGGTAGGGGTCGAGTTTGTCACGCAGGTCACCCGGCAGGAATCCCAGGTTCTCGCCAGCCTCGACGGCGGGGCGTGTCAGGATGATCCGCCGTATCTCCTTATTCTTCAGTGCTCTCACGGCCATAGCCACGGCGGTATATGTCTTGCCGGTACCTGCGGGGCCAATGGCAAAGACCATGTCGTGCTCATATACCGAGCGTACCAGACGCTGCTGGTTGGGGGTGCGGGCCTTGATAAGCAGGCCGTTACGACCGTGCACCAGTACCTCGTCGCTCATCTCGGCCTCGGGGCTGCCGCCACCACTCTCCATGATCTGCATGATGGCGTTCTCGTTGATGCGGCCGAACTTGTTGTAGTAGGTCAGCATGGCCTGCAGCTTGCCGTCGAACCAGGCGATATCCTCGTCGCTGCCGATGGCTTTCAGCATCTCGCCGCGGACGACGAGCTTCAGCTTGGGAAACAGCATTCGCACGAAGTCGAGCATCTTATCGTTGGCGCCCCAAAAGCGCGCATAATCAATCTCTTCCAGTGAAAAAATCTTCTCGTTAGTAGCTTCAATCATGCTGCAAAGTTACGATAATTATATTAATATCCATAAAATAGTAATTAACATTTTCTTCACAGCTCCCTCGGCCATCCCAGTGTCATCACCGTGCCATCAACCTACCAACACCCTATCATCTCCGACCGTAGTCGGAGTTGGGTCGGAGTTGAGTCGGACTTGATACGGAGTTGGTACGGAGATGGTGTTGATTGTGTGGGAGTTATGAAATGTTAAAATTGTGGCACAATAAAAGGAAGGATTCGGCGTTATAGATATACTTTTTTACTCAAACAATCAAGCATTTAAGCAATCAGACAATGAACAATCATATCGTGATCATGGCCGGTGGCATCGGGAGCCGTTTCTGGCCGCTGAGCACCCCCGAGTTCCCGAAACAGTTTATCGACATCCTGGGTTGCGGCCGCACGCTGATACAGCTCACCGTGGACCGTTTCAAGGGGCTCTGTCCGATGGAGAACTTCTGGGTGGTGACGAATGCCGCCTACGTGGACATTGTGCGCAAGCAGCTGCCGGAGATGCCTGTGAACCATATCCTTGCTGAGCCTGCGGCGCGCAACACAGCGCCCTGCATCGCCTGGGCCTGCTGGCGCATCAAAGCCGAGGACCCCGAGGCCAACGTGGTGGTGACGCCCGCCGACGCCGTGGTGATGAACCCCGAGGAGTTCCGTCGCGTGATAGGCAACGCGCTGGCGTTCACCGAGAAGAGCGACGCCATCGTAACCATCGGCATCAAGCCGTCGCGTCCCGAGACAGGTTATGGCTATGTGGAAGTGGATACTCAAGCAATCAAGCAATCAAGCAATCAGGAAATCTGCCGTGTGGCGGCGTTCAAGGAGAAGCCTGATTTAGCGACGGCTGAAAGGTATCTCGAGGCTGGGAATTATCTGTGGAATGCCGGCATCTTTGTGTGGAACGTGAAGACTATCACGGAGGCTATAAAGACTTATAAACCCAACATTGCCAGCGATATGGAACGTATGAAGACGGCTGCCGACGTGCAGGAGGTCTTCCCGCAGTGCGAGAAGATATCTATCGACTATGCCGTCATGGAGCCTGCCGCTGCCGACGGCAGGGTGTACACCCATCCCGCCGACTTCGGCTGGAGTGACCTCGGCAACTGGGCGTCGCTGCACGACAAGCTGCATAAAGACAGCGCGAACAACGGCGCCGTCGGCAAGGTGCACCTCTACGAGTGCAAGAACTGCGTGGTGCATGCCGAGGAGGCTGGGAAAGTTGTCCTTCAGGGACTTGACGGATACATTGTCTCTGCCAAAGGCGACCGCCTACTTGTCTGCAAACGCTCGGAGGAACAGCGTATCAAGGAGTTTAGTGCTGAGTGAGGAGACTCCGAGACCTCAAGACAACAAGTTTTTTTTATTAAAAGACAAGAAAGACAAGAAAGACAAAAAGAATTATGATTTATGAATTATGAATTATGATTTATGATTTATGAATTATGAGTGAGGAGTGATGAGTGATGAGTGATGAGTGAGGAGTGATGAGTGATGAATGTTGAGTGATGAATGAGGAGTGTATCCTATTGCTCCCGGAGGGAGCACTCTATTAATAACCCCAGACGGAAGTCTGGGGACCCACCACAGCCCCCACCCACCTCTCAGCGTCCCGGAGGGACGCTCTTTTCTTAAAGACAACATAAACAACAAAAACAACTTGCTCAGTGCAACACGCACTGAGCTGGTTTGCCGCATTATGATTTTAACACGAATTATCGCGAATTAACCATTAATTAATTCATGAAAAAATCATGACTAATTACATGGAAATTTTCAAACTGCCCGCTGCCGGCTTCTTTCCGCAGGTGCAGTTGGCGCAGCGGCCGGTCTTGGGGTCGCGGTTGGCGCAGGGACGCTTGAATTCTTTCTCTTTGTGCAGGAGCATCTTGAGGCCCAATGCGGCCATCAGCAGCGCGAAGGCGCCGATGGCGATACATAGTACTATGAGGATGGTTTTCATTGATCTGCTTAAGATATCTTTTTTGACGGCTAATTAATCGAATTTGACTAATCTAGGATAATTCGTTGAATAAGTTGAATTCGCCGTTTTCATAAGTTGCGCTATATCAGTAGTTCTGTATGTAGTTGAGGGCGGCGTCGAGCTGGGGTTTGAAGCTGTGGGACGGGGCGTCTTTGCGTAGCACCTCCTGGTCGGGGACGATGCCTTCGCCCTCGCGGACCTTGCCATACATCAGGGCCTCGAAGGTCGAGGTGTAGACATAGTGGTGGTATTCGCTCGAGTTGCCGAAGGGGCCGCCGAAATTCAGCTCTTCGGCGTCGTACTGCAGCGGGCCGGTGCCGCCATAGGTGCGCTCGCCGATGACGTAGGCCGTCGGGAAGAGGGTCTTGAGGACCATGGGCTCAATCTCCGCCATGCTCACCGAGTTGACGTCCACCAGCACCACGTAGGGGATGTTCTCGGCAGTGATGTCGCGGTGGTAGGTGGCGTTGGGGTCTTGGTAGTAGGGGCACCAGACGGAGTATTCGAGGCGTCCGGGGCCTTCCTTGTAGCGGGTCTTGAAGATTTCGGTGCGCTCGTTGAGGAAGGAACCCGCGAGGTAGTCGAGGTCGTCCTGGTAGCCGCCGCCATTGGCGCGGGTGTCGAGCAGGATGCCCGCCAGCTGGGTGCGTGGCGTCGTGCAGGCCACCGTCAGCCAGCGGTCGATGAGCAGCTGTGCGGGGGTGCCCACCATGTCGCGCATCACGGGGGTGAGGGCGGCATTGGTAGACCAGAGGTATGGCACTTGGCGGCCGTCGGAGAGGGTGAAGAGGCAGTATTCATAGTGGATGGTGCGGCCGAGTTCCGCGACAAAGGCGTCGGCGCTCAGGTGCTCGGCAACGGAATACTGGCCTTCGATGCCTGCAAGAAAAGCCTTCATGCCGGCCTGGGCGCTGCCACGGCTCTCGATGTAGTAGTCGCGGCTCTGCACCTCCAGGAGTCCCGGGCTGATGGAAAAGTAGGTGCTGCCGTCGGTGGGGGCGGGGTGGAGGTTTCGCACCATGAAGGACATGTGGTGGTCGCGCATGTGGCCCACGAGGCCGAGGTAGAGGCTCTCGAGCTCGGCGGTGCGCACGTAGCCGCTGTCTTCGTACTTGCGGTCGAGGGCTTCGAAGCGCGGCAGGTAGCGGTCGTAGGCGGCGTCCCAGTCGACGGTGTCGACGTCCCAGAAGACATAGCCCGTGCTCATGCACTTCCACAGGTACTGGAACTGGCCGGTGTAGGTGTCGTAGGCCAGCTTGCTGTTCTCGCCCGGGAAGGGCATATAGTCGGCCTCCTTGCGGCAGCTGCCGGCCAGGACGGCCAGCAAGACAAAGAGGTGTGCAAGGATGAGAGTCTTACTTGTGCGTTTCACTGTGGTGACGGTGTTTTATTGCGGGTGCAAAAATACGAATAATTTTGGACGTGGCAAAAAAAAAGAGCGCTGAATTGTCAGCGCTCTTTTTGCTCCCCCTGAAGGTACTGGGGGTTAGTTTTTCTCATGGTTCCCGATGGTTCCAATTTGTTACGAATTTCCTGTTTCTGAACTCTTTATAATAGCCTTCAAAGCCTCTTAGGTTCCCCTCGGTTCCACTTTTTTATGTAAGTTGTGGGTACAAAACGGGTACATGGTATTCGGCAGTAATCTTACTACTATCAGCTGCAAAATTACTACTTTTTTTTCAATTGTGAAGATTTTTTTTTCATTTTCAAGGTCTTCTTTTTTTGGTGTAATGGACAAACTTTAGGCGGTCTTTGTGGCATCGTAGTGCTGCGCGTCTGTTATATACGGCTAAAAAATGTCACAGCTTGTGATACTGCACGCGCCACCGAAGGCAGCTATTGTTCATTCTTCACCAATCGCACCGAGCAGCCCACCGAGCGGCTGTTGGTGTTGGAGGCCGTCAGCTCGGTCTCGTTGAAGAGGAGGCGCGTGGCGTTGTTGGTACCAGATGCGGTGGAGGACCAGTAGCAACCTTGCGAACCAGCGGATATCATATTGTTGCCGCCCGCGACACGATAGCCGGCAGCGGGCAGGAACACCGCGCCAGCGGCCTCCATCTGAGCCCACTCGCCAGACGTGTATTGGTTGGCCGACCAGCTATTGTTGCCTTCCTCGTTGAGTCCCACGATGGCGGCCAGGCCGCTCGGATGCTCATAGTCGTCGGGCAGCAGAATCAAGCCGTAGTGCTCGCCCATGAGGTTGGCCTTGGCATAGCTTGCACTGCCGCGGCTGCCCAGCAGGTAGGCCCATTCTTCGGCCGTCAGCGTGCGGAAGCCCGTGGCTCCGCTGATGGTGTTGTTTCCCCAGTCGTTAAAGGTGGTGTAGTCGCCAGTGGAGCTGCTGATAAGGTTGGGATTCGAGCTCGTGCCCCAACCGAAAAGGTCGCGTCCGTCATCGCTTTGGCCGGCAAGCGTGGTGTATTGGTCAGCAGCAAACTGCCATGCACCATCGGTATACTGCAGGTTGCCTTTTGCGAAACGCACCTTGCGTTCGGCAGCCACCGAGAAGAGGCTGTGGTCAACCTCCTCGCTGGGTGTGCTCTCGCCGAGGCGCACACCAGCGGTGAGCAGCACATTGCGGCCAAGGGCCGAAGAGGAGTGGGTGCCGCTGAAGTGGTAGCGCACGCTTTTGTAGACCGTCGGCACACCGCTGATGCTCACGGCATCGCCACGGCGGTGGGCATAGACCTCGATGGTGAGGTCGCCCTCGCCGATGGGGCGGATGGGCACCTGCACCTCGACGGTGTCGGCATGGCTGGCCGCGAGCGAGACATCCTCGCCCATGCGCACCACCACCCTGCCGCTGCCGCTCTCGGCCTCAATGGCAGGGGCAGCGTCGTCGGCCAAGGTGGCCGTAACATAGCCGCTGAGCTTATAGAGGGCACTGCTGACCACCACGCTATCGAGCACTAGAGCCTGCTCGGTGAGGTTGGTCGTCAGCACCCTAATGCCCGCCGAGAGGTGGCGGAAGCAGACACCATCGCTGGCCGAAGAGGCGTAGGCCGCCATCGGCAAGTCGATCTTCTGGCGCCCAGCCGAGTAGGTACAGGTATATTCCGAAGGGAAGGTGAACGAGAGCACATGCGACGTGCGGGTCCATGTTGCACCCACCAAGCTGGCCGGCGACCAGCCGTAGACTTCGCCCGAAAGCGAGCTACTCACGTAGGCCTTGCCATCGGATACGCTGACGCTATAAGTGCTTCTGTTGAGGCGCACTTGGTCGCCGCTCTCCCACTGCACCGTCAGCCCGCTGACCGACGTCTTCGCCGCCGAGCCATAGCCTTCAGCACTCAGCTCCAGCAACCCATTATTTTCTTTCGAACATGCCGCTGCAAGCATACATCCTGCCAGCGTTAGCATCGCTATAGAAAGTCTTTTCATCTTTTTAATTGATTTCTACAAGTTAAACATTCTTAACCGTTAACCATTAAAACCAGCCGCCGTCGCCGCCCCAGTTGCCGCCATCGCTGCGACTCTCTACATTGTCGCTCCCATTGTCGCTGCCGAACTTAAGTCCGAGCTCCGACAAATCAAGTCCACTGAGGGCATAACCACATTCTGTGCGAAAACTGACCACCGTTAGTTCCGGCGCAAGATACTTTCGCTTAGTATGTTCCATTGTTTTTAGGTGTATATTTTGGATTTTCCCTTTAGTCTTTGACTACGAAGCGTAAGTCCATGGGCTCGACGGATGTTCCACACTGGGCGCCACCGACGAAGGCGATCGGCGTTTCGGCAAGGAAGATGTTTCGATAATGGGCGCTATAGTAGAGGAGGTCCACCTGCTGGCCGGCATTGGATGGCGATTGGATGAAGAGGAAGAAGCGACCCTCGTCGTCGGGCGAAGCGGTGCCGAGGCACTCCTCGCCGCAGAAGGCGGCGAGGAGGTCGGATTCATCGATTGAAGGTTCGATGTTGGGTCCGTCGTCCGTCAGCGAGAGGGCGCTGACGGTGACGACGGCGGTCATGCTGCTGTTGTAGTCGTAGAGCGAGTCGACAACCCAATCGGGACTACTTACGTTGCCATAGATGGAGGCAGGCTGGTTGGAAGAGGCGGAAGTATTGTCCTTATGGCAGGCTGCGCAAAGCACGACTGCGAGGCCGACCGTTAGGATATGAAATCTGAATTTCGAATTTCGACGTTGACTTGTTGTTTTCATTTCTTGATGAGTTTAATGGTTGTTTGGTTGCTGCCTTTGGTGACGGTGGCGAAGTAGACGCCTGCGGGCAGGTCCTTCAGGTCGGAGGCGGTGTATCTTGCGCCGTTTGTCTCGTACACCCTCAACAGACTGCCGTTGGTGGAGAAGAGGCGGATGGTGGCCTCGCCCTCGTCGCCAAGCAGGAAGTCTACGTGGTCGGTGAAGGGGACGGGATAGGCTGCAATCTGCTCGTTCGGGCCGAGGAGGACGGGCGAGCTGATGTTGCCGATGTGCCTGTTGGCTGCGGCGCCAATCGCCTGGCTCGAGGCTAGGGCTTTCTGTTCGCCATCCAGCTCAGCGACGAAGGTCACCTCGCCCTGCTGATCGGTGCCGATAGTGAGGAAGAAGAGGGTATCCTTACCCACCACCGTGGGCTCGGCGGCGCCCACCAACTTGCCGGCCACGTATGCCTTCAGCACTGTGGGCTCGGCCATACCGATCACTCGGCAAACGAGGGTCATATTGGTAGCCGAGGCCAGATGGAGGATTGCGGATGATTTATCCTGAGACATATTGGCACCCTGCGGAGCACTTTTGCCCTTGAAGGAGCTGCCGCCACGGAAGATGAAGTTGACCGCGTCGTTGCCGTTGCGATAGAGCAGGTATCCCTGGCCGGGGGTGAGAACGGTGAGCGAACCTTCCCAGCGTTCGTTCTCGGAGAAGATGGCGAACTGATTCTGCGACTTGATGATGTCGCCCATCGAGACGTTCTCGATGTAGTCGGCCATAGCATCGCGGAGGTTGGCAGTGGAGCTTTGCAGGTAGGGGAAGGCGTTCCATCCGTGGTGGAGAGTGAGGGTGCGGTCGGAGGTCGATGTCAGGCGGCTGCCGGCGAACTGCGTGTTATAATGACTCTCGGTGGTGCGGATCATGTACATGTGCTTATGGTTGAGGCTTATGAGGCTGCCCACCCATTGCATGCCGTCCCACTCGGCAAATTGCTGCGTAGCCACGCTCTTGATCTGGTCGCCCTCGCTCCACGGAGTGGGACTGTAGAAGGGGTCGCCGATGCTGACTATGGCTCCAGGCTTGAGGTAGAACGATACCCAGTTCCAGCCCGGCTCGATGTCGAGTTTCTGCACCTCGTCGGCGGTCGTGGAGAGCAGCACCGGGGCGGCAGGCGGTAGGCCGTAGGCGGCATCGCTCGAATAGGTGACGGCTACCGAGGGCGAGAGGGTGTAGATGCGACCGGTCGAGGCCTGCCACAGGTGGAACACGACGGGCATCGACTCGAGGACTTCGGTGCCATGAATGACGAGGTAGAGGTGGCTGCTGCCCGTCTCGGTGTTGAAGCTGACGTTGGCCATGCCCACAATTTCACCATCGACCATGGCCGAGACGATATCGTTGGGGTCGCTATCGTAGACACCGTTGACCATCACTTGGCCGCGGAGAATCATCTGCCGATCGTACTGTTGCGGGTTCTCGTCGATCCACGGGCAGAGGGCCTTGATCTCGACCATTATCTTCAGCGGCTCGCTGAGGCCATCCTCGTCGGTGAGGTAGACGATCTCTGAGTAGATGCCGACAGGCAGGTTGTGGTCGATGGTGAAGCGGATGTCGATGACCTCCTGCGGGTTGATGCTGCCGTAGGTTTGGCTGGCGGTCATCCAGCTGGGCAAGCCATCGATGGTGTACTGATGGCGACGGCCACTGATGTTGCTGATGTCGGCCGTGAGCACGAAGTCGTCGACCATGGTCTCATAGAAGGTGCCTACGAGGCGGTTCTCGCTCCAGAGGAGGACGTTCTTGTTCACGTAGACCTGCCACATGGTGGGGCTTACGGTGCGGTTGCCGTTGAGGTCCTCGACGTTGCGCACGGTGATGAAGAGGTTGTTCTTGTTGATTTCACGGTCCTGCATATTGAGGTTGATGAGCAGTTCGTCTTGGTTGAAGCTCCAGTCGAAGTTCATCTTGGTCAGCAGGCCGCGCTCACGCACCGGTGCGATGTCCTCGTCGGTGGCGAAGAGGGTGTTGAGGGTGTCGTAACTGGGCGACAGCACGAGCGGCTGTATCTTCTCCACTACGGTGCCGTCGGTAGTGCGGAAAATCTTGCGGTTGTTGATGGAGAAGTGTTCCTCCATGATGCCGTTGCTGTTCTCCACCTGCTCGCTGAAGGGCAGCCATGCCACGAGGCCCATCTCGTCGCCGTAGGGCGCCATGTTGTCGTAGGCCTCGACGAGGCTCTTTGGCAGGGCCTGCTCGAAGAGCACCATCTCGTCGATGCCGCCACTCAGTATCGGCCTGTTCCATGCTCCGCCGAGCATCATGTCGCCGCCCAGGCCAGCGAGGGTATCGGTAGAGAAGGTGTTGACGAGGTTGCCGTCAACGTAAATGGCGGCATTGTTCTGCGTGCGGTTTACGGTGAGCACGTAGTGGTGCCATGCACCGTCGGCGAAGCTACCTGATGCCTGCTGCATCATGTTGCCGTTGCGGAAGCGCAGTCGACCGTTCTCGATGGCGATGAGGGTGCCATCGAAGCCGTCGGCGCCCTGATAGCCGCGTTGGCGCCAGCCAGCCGAGAAGAGGGGCACGTTGTATTCTACCGTGCGGAACCAGAACATCAGCGTGTAGTCCTGAATGGCGGAGCGCGAGAGGATGTCCTGGTCGAGGGTTACGGCCTGTGTACCATCAAGGTGGAGGGCATAGCCAGCAGGCGTTGTCCATGCAAAACCGTGGAGCGAGAGGCTCGAGCCACTGGCCTTGTCGGAACATACGTTGCCGCGGCCTTCGTTCATTGGGTAGTAGGCAGCCAGCTTGCGCTCGTAGCCGGTCAGACGGTGCTCGTGGGTTTCCACTATTTCGGCTTGGCTGATAGCCTTGACCCAGACGCGAGCCTCGAGCATATTGCCGCGGAAGCCGTGTCCGAAGACGAGCGGAGCCGACTGCGAGTGGAGGTTCGAGAGGGTGGAGAATAGGTTGGTGTCGGTGAGCGAAGCGGGGTCGGTCAGTTCCTCGGTTCCAGCAAAGAAACGCACCTCGTTTTCGTCGCGGTCAACGACGACCACCATACGGCGGAAGTCGGTGAGGGGTTCCATGGCCTTGGAGCGCACCTCATGGTCGCCGATATAGAGGAACATGCGGCAGCTATCGCCGTCGGGCATAAGGCCGAAGGAGATACCCGTGGTGGGCGTGGTGTGGCCGAAGAGCTCCATAGGCTCGGCGATGGTGGCCGAATAGGGCTTGGCCATCAGGTCGATGCTGAACGACTTGTCGGCCAGCACACGCGTTACGGCACTCGAGGCGCCGCATGTGGGCGTGCCGTCAAAGTAGAGCGACGTGCTCGACGAGATGCGTCCGCTCGAATTTGTAACGCCCAGCAGCTGGAAGTTGTTGTCCTCGTCCAGATAGTTGCCAGCGATAGGCTCATTGAAGCGGAGCTTGATGTTGTCGGCCACGCCGAGGATGCCGTAGGCTGGTTCAGGTTGGCCGAAGACACGTGGACAGCGCGTGTCCTTTACGCCGCTCACCACTTCGCTGCTGCGGCTAATGAAGCCCGAGCCATGGCGGCAGAAGCTGACAGCGCGTAGGTCGTAGCGTTGCTCCATCGGGTCGCGCTCGCCATAGAAGCGTATGTTGTCAATGCGACCGCCATCTATCATGGCTTTAGTGCCACTGGCGATTTGATAGAGCGAGTCGTCAGCATAGAACGAGCAGAGGTTCACCCAACCGTCGTCGCTTTCGGTGGTGAGCTTGTATTGCAGTTCAATATGGTCGAAGCCGGTGTAGTTCACGTCGAAACCATCAATCGACACAGGCAGGTAGTAGCCGACGGAATCCTGTGGCGACAAGGTGTTCATAATCCAGTTGTCATGGGGTGTGGCGACATTCACTTCGCAGCTTACGGGAATATAATGGACCGAGAAGCAGGCTTTGCTGTATGTAGTGCCGGGAGTGCAGGTGCTTCGCAGCACGAGGCAAACGTTGTCATAGTCGTAGTGGTCGGTGCCGGCACGCACCTCGACTGTCTTGTTGATGATGTTCGAGCCGTAGAAACGAATGCTGCGACCATCGCTGAGGGGCACTCCGTCGATGCTTATCCTGGCACCGTAGGGGTTGCTGCTTTCGTCCAGTGCCAGCTCAAACACAATACCTTCAGCAATCTCGCCTGCAGCCCATCCGTTGTCGGACTCGACCTCGTTCCACATCTGTATGTTGAAGGTTGCCGCCCTGTCTTTGTCAACATTGTTCACCTCGTGGCGGTCAAGCACAATCTGGGGGTTCTCAATCTTGCGTGTGCCGAGGTTCATGGGTGTGCCCGGATTGTAGACCAGCGTGGAGTCTGGCCCTTCCCACGGACAGCGTGTTGCGCCACCCATCACTCGATAGATGAGCGAGCCATAGAGGTAGCTGTCGGCGCGGTCTTGGTCAAAGTCCGAAGCCGTCTGCCTTGTCTCCTGCGCCCGTACGTTGAAGGTGTCGACATGAGCCTTGTATACATTGACGCTGAGGTGCTCGTAGTCGCCGGGTTCAAGCACATAGCCGATGGTCTTGGAGGTGTCTTCCGTCAAGCCGTTTTCGGGCAGCAGGTTGGAACCGAAGTCCATGATGGGGTCGAAGTTAAAGTCAAAGATGGTGGTACCTACTTCCATACGTATAAACTCCGACGGCCTATCTGCCTGGCTGGCTTGCATACTATGATTTAATAGATTCTCAACAATATCTGCGTTATTGAACACTTTGTAGAGGTTCTTAATTGTGGAAAGGGCAAAGCCGCCCATACCTTCGCGCTGGGTGCCCGACTGGTTGCTTACAAAGGGGTAGCCGACATAGCTGCTGTTGAAGTTGCTGTAGTTGTACGACTCCTCGTACTCCTGCCTTACGCCGTCGCTGATGGACACGGTGCTGAGCGGGGTGTCGTTGTAGGCACTCACCTTCTCCTTCTCGTTTGTCATAACGATGCGCAGCCACTGGTCGATGGCCTTGTTGGCGGCACCCACCTTGTCGATGACTGGGCCTGTATAGTTCTCGGCCATGAGGGCTTTGTAATAGCCCGGCGCGCCGAAGTTGCTGTCGGCAGCGTCGACCATGCTCCAGAACACATACTTGCCGCTGCTCTCGGCCAAAGCCTGGGCATCCTCTCGGCTGCCTGTGAGCAGGAGGCTGTTGCGGTATCGGACAGCATCGGGTATGACGGTGCTAAGAATGTGCTGCTGGGTGTATGCGAACGAGGAGTTGATGCTTTGTCCTACGACGTTGTCCTCGGTGCGCATAAGGTACCATGCTTTGCCGTCGGCATCCACAGCCTGGCTCACCACACGCACTATATTGTTGTCTATCTGCCCTTCGAGCAGACGGTAGCTGGCCGAGTCGACAACACGGAAGGCATCAGCCTTGCTGATATACATTCCCGAGGTGGTTCCGATATATACGTCGGCCATGGCACCGGCATGCAACGGGCTGGAACTGGTATAGATGCGCTCGCGAGTGGTGAATTCGTACTCCGTGGTGTTCTCGCCGTGGAACTGGACCGATATCGGAAGGGTAAACTCGCTTGTTTTCTGTGCCACATCGAGCACTCCCGACATCGTGCCGGTACCGGTACCGGCAAAGACTCCGTAGAAGTACTGAGTGTTGTTGCCCGCAATGAATTTCAGAGTCACGCCAAACTGGTAGTTGTAGGTGGTGTGCAGTTTCTGCTTGTATTTGGTGCCTCTCTCAAGCCAGGCGTATGAGTTGGCTCCAGGCGGGTCGCGCAGCACGTCGAGCACCGTGACATTCGACTGCACGGTGTCGATGGCCGAGGCCACAAGGTCTTGCGAACGCAGCCGCGCGCCAAGCACATAGCCCCTGATGGTGGCCGAACTGATGTGGCTGCCGTCCGTCTCGACACTGAAGTCGAGCGAGTGCAGGGCGCTGTCGCCTGTCTGTAGATAGGTCACGTGGTCGATGGTGGCGGTGGCTATGGCCTGACCATTCTGGTCGAGGTCGTAGTATGCAATATCTGTGTTTTCGCGCATACCGTTCTGCATCTTCAGCTTGCCTCCGCGCAGATATACCACGTCGGGGTCGGATGCGCTGTTGTTGTTGAAGTAGTAGTCCTCGTGTGCGGTCACGCGGAAGGAGTAGTCGGCGGTTCTGAACACGGGTTGGCCAAAGAGGTATTGCCAGGAGCCATCTGCCTGGAGGGAAGCCAGCGGCACAATGACGTTGTCCCCCAGAAGGTTCTGCGAGGTCATATTCTGCTCGCCAAAATAGGGCATTTCAAGGCCATACTTCATCTGGTTCGCTGTCACTTCGACGGGTGTGCGGTAGGTGATGTTGAAGCGTTCGTTGAGGGTCACGTAATCCGCGCCGTTGCGTATGGTGTCTGTTTGTTTGGCGGCTTCCAGCATGTCTACCACGCTGCTGGTCTGTCCGGCGCCGAAGAGGGTGGCGTAGCCTGTGGCGGTGGCCTGCGTGACCTTGTATTTGACGGGGAAGAGGTCCACACAGTATTCGCCTGTTGTGGGGTCGGGCTCCACGATGATGCGTTTCTGCTGGTAGTGCACCAAGGTGCGGCCATTGGTGTCGGTGCTGCCGTCGGCGCGGTAGGCCACGTGCGGCACCTCGTATTCGAGGGTGTCTTTGGTCAGGTCGCTGGGCACGCGCACCAGGTAGCTGATGTTGTCGCCCTCCAGCTCCAACACCATGCGCAGGTTGTCGCCGAGGTTGTTGCGCGAAAGGCCGAAGCCGAGTGTCTTCTCGGCCTGGTCCAGGCCGCCGACGATACGTCCGGCCAGACGCACCTTGGTCTGATCCCACACCCGCACGCCGTCGAGGGCGGTGCTGAGGGTGAGGTTGCTGTCGCCGTTGATGCGGATGAAGCCGTCGCCTTCGAACTGGTGACCATCCTTGACCACCTGCAGGGTGAAGGCGCTGCCGCTGGGCACACGGATCTGGAAGTTGCCCGAGGCATCGGTCTTCAGCGCGTCGCCGGCAGTCCGCACCATGCGTCCGTTGAGCATCAGGTTGGCATCGCGCACAGGCACGGTGCTGTTAGCATAGAGCACACGACCCGAAAGGCGCACACTGGAGATGTTGTCGAATGTCAAGTTTGTCACCTCGCAGTGGTTTTTGCTCAACGTCACGGCGGCCGACCCGGACGAGGTATTGTTGTAGCGGAACACTGCTGTCTGCGAAGTGGGCATCACCACATACTGTGTTCCCTCGCCGTAGAGCAGACTGTCGAAGAGGAAGGAGCCCGTCTCGTCGGTGACGACGGTAAGGTCAGGCTGTCCGTCTGTCGAGAGCTTGACGGCAACGCCGGCGCAGCGGGTGCCGTCCTCGTAGCGCACGCTGCCGCTGATGCTGCCGTAGGGCGACCGCCAGCCCGTGGCGGTGCCGGAAGAGACCGTCGTTGTGCCGTTGCAGGTGAAGTAGACCGAGAGTTGATAGTCATACTGCTGGTTGGGTTCCACATCGAGATCCCAATAGTTCTCGTCGAGGCCCGACAGCAAGGTGGTGTCGGGGCCGTCGGAGCCATGCAGGCGGCGGCCCAGGGTGTAGCGGTCCACGCTGCCCGTGGTGGGCTCCCACGTCAGCAGGATGCCGCGTTTCTCGCTGCCCTGGGTGGCGGCAAACGAGCCCACCGATGCGGCGGTGTTGGTGTAGAGGTCGGGACCGTTGATGGCCACAGGCTCCAGGTCCGCCGAGTCCATCAGGTGGATCAGCGAGTTGGTCTGGTCTATGCGCACATAGTATCTGTAGTGGGTGCATACTGCCGATGCTACATCGGTGAAATGGGCATACCAGTTGCCGTCGGCATCGCGACGAATGCTGTCTTGGGGGATGACAAACTCGCGACGGTCGCCGTTCTCGACCAATTCGCGCACCAGCACAAGGCGGGCGGTATTGTCCCAGATGGTTTTTCCAACAGTGGTGTCGCCGCCCAACTCATCGCGCATCTGGTTGTAGAGTACATTCTTGACAGAATCGATTACCGCTCGATCGCACAGATCAAGGCTATAACCGATGCCAAGATCGTGTCTATCTGAATAATAAGGACTCAGCCTGTCACCCCAAATATCTGTTTTCAGAAAAATGTTGCTGTTATTGATTATATACGTTGTGTATGTTTTTGTAATTCCTAACCTGGTCTCTTGGAATACAATTTGAGAGCCGGTTTCAACCCATATCGGATGGCTATGGCCAAGGATTGTAGTTACGAGTACAGTCTTTGTTTGGCCGTTCGGTGCAACGTATGTGCACGTTGCTCCTCGCGAACTGTTGAGTTCGCTAATGATATAAACTATTGCAGAGTCGGCCAAGTATTCTTTGTCTTCATAGGTCAAACTGGTATAGCTGATGTCGGGCAGCGAGCGCTCAATGTCCTTGTTTTCAATCTTCACGTTGAAATGCACGGTCTGGTTGTTCTCGAAATCGTCGTCGAGCCAGTATTCCGCCTGGTTTCTCGCCAGCGGCGCAAGGAAACTGTTCTGCATTATCTTGCACTGCCGGGCAAAGTCGTTGTTCCAGCCGAAGGCGGCTGCCGACACGCGTCGCACACGATAGTAGGTGGGAATGCCGGGAAGGATTGTTTTGTTGGAATGCAGCGTGATATCGGCTTTCACAACGGGGTTGCCATTCGTATCTGTCAGGATGACATTATTCATTCTTGTTGTCAGTTGACTCTGCTCTTCCGTGTACTCAATCTGGCCTTCGCGGAAGGCATCGCGGCTGTTGTCGCGGAAGGTGAAATAGCCCGCGTCGCTGGAACCGTAGGGTATGAGAGCCACGTCGACAGCATCCGACCAGTCGTTCTGGAAGGCCCGCTGCACCTCGAAATAGTCGCTGCCCATAATGTCGGTCGCCGAGGGGTTGACGATGTTCCACCCTATGCTGACATTGCCCGTGAGGCTGCCCATCGAGTCTTCTTCCTGCACACCTGTGAGATTGTAGATGCGGTGGTAGGCAGGTATCTGCACGCTGTTGCTTTGCAGCCATGCGCGGTCCACATCGTTGCGTTGCACCTCGAAATTGGTATAGAAATCCTCAATAACGCTGTCCGATGTGCTGACCATGATGCTGCCCGAGCGGTCCTGCATGGCTATCGTGTCAGAGGGGTGCAGGGAGGTGTTGTACTTGTACACATCCTGATACACGACGTATGGCACAGCAGCAGTGCCCGGCTGGAGGTCGCCGGTGAACGAATAGAGGTAGGGGTCGAAGAGCATGGGCGACTGCATGTTGCGTGCTCCGCTGAAGGGTCCGTTGAAGTGGTAGTCGAAGGTGTAGGCCTGGTTGCCGGTGTAGGAGCGGTAGATGTCGCCCGCCACATTGATGGTGAAATTGGTGCTCTCTGTCAAGGTTGCAGGGGGATACCAGTCGCATTCCAAGATGGTCACTTGTGGGCAGTCGTCATCGTCGATTTGCTTCACTTCGAGTCTCGGCATGCCGCTCGAATTCTCAGGGGTCAGCACGCGACGCGAGCCGTCGTACATGGATGTAACGACCAGCGTACCCATTCCCGGCATCACCTTTACCCATACGGTGCCGCGCGTGTTGTCATCGTTCGAGTTGTCGCCATAGCGCTCGCTTTCATACTCGAAGATATGGTATTTAGTGCCAGTGCCGTCAATCTGATAGCAGGCGTAGGCATTGTTGGCATAGTAGTCGTAGGCACTGCCGTATGCCCATACCGGTATCTTGAAGTGGATGCAGTCAGCTCCACCCACGTAGACCGAGTAGTGTCGGCTTATCTCAAGGTAGTCGTTGGCCGTCGCTGTCATGCTGCCAACAAGGACGAAAAGCAGCAACGCCGCTATTCGTCGCATCAATCTGTTTGTTTGGTTGGTTTTTTGCATTTTTTTTATAATTTGTTGTTTTGCGTTAATTATTGAAATGCCTGTTGGCGGCCTCAAAGAGGCATACTTGTCCTCGAAACCGTTACTCTTCATAACCTTGTTTACATTTATAAACCAATATATTACAGTAGCAGTGGCGATTGTTTTCATTTTTTTTTATAGGGTGCAAAAATACGAAATTTTTTTTGAATGGGGAAA
>Ga0326513_10000549_pt1 | contig 31891 bp, 49 predicted proteins | sample 2_2465_0518_D_FD_203654 | JGI IMG/M metagenome (GOLD analysis project Ga0326513, IMG submission 203654) | Bovine rumen microbial communities from UC Davis, California, United States - 2_2465_0518 | ecosystem: Host-associated > Mammals > Digestive system > Stomach > Rumen | place: USA...
TAATAGAATACTGGGGAGTAAATGCTTGGGGAAACCCTATAAAAATTCCTAATTTCCAACCTTTACCCTACGATGACAATCCTCGTTTAGATGTTGAAAATGAAAAAACTAAAAGAAAAAATAAAAAAGGGAAATGATTTAATATGGATAATTCATTAATTGTTGCCCCTTGTAGTTATGAAGCCACTAAATTTGCTTGTGAAAATTTCCATTATTCCAAAAAAGTACCAAGCAGTAAACTAATAAAGTATGGTGTTTGGGAAGATGGGAAATTCATAGGAGCAATTGTTTATGGAGACTCACCCACACCTAATATGGCATCTCCTTATGGATTAAATTATACTGAAATCTGTGAGTTAAGGAGAGTTGCTTTGACTACACATAAACATCCAGTTACACAGATTATTAGTAAAAGTTTAAAATTATTGCATAAAACTAATCCTAATTTAAAGTTAGTTATTAGTTATGCAGATAAGAATCAAAACCATTTAGGTATAATATACCAAGGGGGTAATTGGATTTATGAAGGTGAAACTAAAAAAGAAATAGTTGAAATTGTAATTAAAGGAGAAAGAATACATCGTAGAAGTGTTTATGATAGGTATGGTACAAGTAGTTTGAAATGGATTAAAGAGAATATTGATGAAGATGCTTATCCAATTAAAAGCAAAGGGAAATTTAAATACATCTATCCTTTAACTAAAACTGTTAAAAAAAATTACATTAATCGTGCCAAACCTTATCCTAAAAATATAGTTTAGAGAGTTAAACGAGTGGAGGATGAACTTGATGAGTGTATTAAGGAAAATGCGAAGTTAAGAGAGAGGTATATTAATGATGAGTGAGAAACGATTTACTTTAAGAGAGGGTTTGACTTTTGAGTTTAGTAATATTCAAGACAATGGGAATGATTTGTCTTTTGAAGATATTGTGGATTTGTTGAATGAACAACAATCCATTATTCATAGAGATGAAATGTCCATTAAGACTATGATGTCCAATATGGAAAAACTTGAAAAAGTGAATGAGGATTTACGAGAAGTTAACAAGGAAAACCAACTATTACACGAAGAAAATGTGAAACAATGTGAAAAATGGAAAAACCTTTACGAACTAAAAGACTCCGAAGTAACTGCAAGAGTGGATACTCTCAACAGAGTATGCGAATATTATCTTTCAGAAACACGATTTAAAGGGGATACTGACCCCAATGATGCAGTAAAGGAAGCCATAAATGAGATATTAAATGCTCCAATTTACGAGGAGGGATAACCATATTCGATAAAGCACACCTTGAAATGAAGCTACCTAATGGAAAAACTCACATTATTGATGGAATAGTGACAGAGTATGAAACTTCAGTCGAGTACCCACAAGGATCTAGAGAAACAACAGTAACCATTAAGGAATCAGAACCACCAAATAACCTAATGCATCACCTAATACATCCACGAGCAGATACAATCCCATATTCAAAGATAGAGGATGAGAGTATGAGCGTAAAAATAAGGAAACAACCTAAAGAAATTAGTTTAGAAGAGTTTAAGAAAGGTGAAGAATTTGAAGAAGTAAGAATCCATATTGATAAGGATAAAAGAGAAGAAATTGAGAGCAAGTATGGAATCAGTTATGATTACTCTTCTAAACTTTTCTTGTCAGATGATGAGATAAAGTTTAAGGAGAATTATTTAATCACAAGATGTGGTAATGTTCCATATTCAATTATTAGTAAGATTGAGGTAGTTGAGAAATGATATAATGATTAGGATTGATAAGATTAAAGGCAAGTTATGGGATAATTATCTCATAACCTGCAACCATTGTGGATCAGTTACTACGAAGCCAGTATGGTGGTTGAAGTTACTATTCATTTTCAAGGAAAGATTGTACTACACTTGTAGCAATTGTCATCACACTAGTTGCTACATAAGTTTTTTCACATTAATTCACGATACAACCGATAAGACCGAGAAAGAGATTAATAAAGAACCGAAATGGGATAAGAGGATTAGATGAAAGTAATTGTTGATTCAAGAGAAAAAGCGAGAGGCATAAGAGCAAAGGATTATTATCATCAGCATAATTTTGATGTAAGTATTAAGCATCTTGATGTTGCAGATTATGTGTTTGAGGGTAAGGTTGCCTTTGAATATAAAACTGTTGCAGATTTTATGCACAGTCTCACCGATGACAGTAACTCCCTTTTTGAAGAGGTTGCTAATCAAGGATATGAATATCGCAACAAGGGTAAGTATTCCTATATTGTGATTGTTGGCAGACTTGTACCAACCTTGAAAAAATTAGCCAAATATTCAAAGAGCAAGAATTATGTTCAGAACAGTATTGCCCAGTACGAGGGAGCAATAAGAACCCTGCGAAAACTGACAAATGGGATCATAATCTGCGACACAGAAATGGAAGCCTTTGAAGAGATGTATCTTCAAGCAAGGAACTGCCTTAACGAATCAAAGTATGGGGGTGTTGGAAGAAGGTTGAAAATTAATAGATTAAGTGCAGTAGATGTGTTGTTGACTTCTGTGAAGAATGTCGGACTCAAGACAAGCAACAACATTATTAGGACATTGAAAATCAAGAGTGTTAATGATTTATTAGAATGTACAATAACTGATTTTGAGTCTGTTAATCGAGTCAATCTGAAGAAAGCAAGAGAGATATACCGTTTTTTACACAAAGGAGAATAAATTAATGGATTTGGAAACCAAATGTTTTATTCAAGATATACAGATTGTAGAACTTAATGAACAACTGGCTCAATGCCGAGCCGAGAATGATGAGCTTAAATCAAAACTCAAAAAAATCCAAGACATCTTGGATGGGAAGAGTGTTATCTATGGCTAGGGAATATTTCTTAAAGGATGATGTACTCAACCTGGTCAAAAACAGGGTCAAGAATGAAACTAGACTACCTTTAAAATGGTGGATAAATGATTTATTGAATGATGTGCATGATCTACCACTTTTTTTAATCGATGATGGTGTGTCAAAAGACACAGATGCCAGTAACAACACCACATTACCCAATTATTATGGAGAGAAGATTGATTTATTAACTGCTTGTGAAAAAGGACTAGTACCCAAGGAGAAACTAATCAACTTCTGTGAACTGAATATCATCAAATATGTGCTACGATACAAAAACAAGGGGGGCATCAGCGACCTAAAAAAAGCAAAAACCTACCTTGAGAAAGTGATAAAATATGAAAATAACACGGAGTAGCCGATTAATCCTCAATGAAGACAAGTTAAGCATATACCTACCACGAGAATGCCAAGTCTGTCACAGACTCTTCTACCCCATCGTAAACAATATGAAATACTGCAGTCCACGATGCAGTCACGAAGCGAGATTGGAATGGAGAAAGGAAAGACACAAAAAACTAAATAGGAAACATATTCCAAAAAGATGCGAATTCTGTGGCAAACACTTCATAAGCGACAGAAGTAACCGAAAATACTGTAGTGCTGATTGCAGTAAGAAAGCCCATCAAGACCAAAAAAACAAATGGTGGTTTGAAAATTACAAGGATTATCGATTGCCACTAGGTGAATCCAATCTCACAGAGCATCGGTATGAAGACTTCGAGAAGGAATACTGGGCAGTCAGAAGAGAAAAACGAAGATTACTTGGCAGGAGATGATAGGATCAGGAAAATCAGATATTTTAGTATTTTTAGTGGAATAGGGGGCTTCGAGTATGGAATGGAACAGAGCCGACACAGTTTCGAGTGCGTAGGTTATTCAGAAATAGACAAATATGCGAGGCAGATATATGAGAGACACTATCCAAACCACCCTTACTATGGGGATGCAAGACTCATCAACACCAAAGATTTACCACAGTTTGACCTCTTGGTTGGGGGATTCCCTTGTCAGAGCTTTTCTATTGCAGGAAAGGGAAGAGGGTTTGATGACACAAGAGGAACGCTATTCTTTGAGGTCGCTAGGATTCTCAAGGACAAAAGACCGAGATATTTTCTACTTGAAAATGTTAGGAATTTACTATCTCACAACAAAGGAGAAACTTTCAAGACAGTCATTGGGGTTCTCTCCAACTTGGGGTATAACACTCAATGGGAGATACTTAATAGCAAGAACCACGGAGTGCCACAAAACCGAGAACGAATATTCCTTAAAGGATATCTTGGAAGAGAGTGTGGAGAAGAAATATTACATCAAAGAAGAAGTTGCGAAGAGAATAATGCAAGAATGAGCAATAGAACACATAAGCCTGATGTAATAATCAAAGGAAACACAAGTAATACTGGTCACTTGGGGGGAGCAGTAATAAGTGCTGATGGATTAAGCTCTTCGATAACAAGCACTAATTACAAACATCCCATACAGATAATAGAAAAAGATGTGATTGAGTATGAAAAAGAGAACGAATAGTGTAATGTGTTTGAATCCTTGGAAGAGTCAAGCACAGAAGGTGTATGATACGGATGGTATTTCGGCAACATTAAGTGCAAATGGTGGGGGTCAAGGTGGAAAAACTGGATTATATTATATTGGAGATGATGATTTGAATTACAAGATTCGGAAATTAACTCCTAGGGAGTGTGAGAGGTTGCAGGGTTTTCCTGATGATTATACGAAACTGGGCAAGGATAACGAGCCAATAAGTGATACTCAAAGATACAAGTGCTTGGGCAATGCAGTTACTACGAATGTCATCACCTATATTTTCAACAACTGGGATCTTAATGTCGAATGATATAAAACTATGGGGGGGGGGTAGGTGAGAAAAAGTCAAATAGGAATACACAATACTATTTGCAGAACCGAATTTACGATGCAAATGGCTTGTCACCATCATTGACAAGCGTTCAGTTTTATGTAATAATTTTTGAAGAGGAAGATGAGAGTGAAGAATGAATACGCATTAAGCAGTAATGAAACTGTGAATATAGTGCCGATTGGTGATTTCCATATAGGCAGTAGTCAATTCAATTATGAGTTTTTTGATTATATGCTCAAACAATTGAAGAAACTTAAAAATCGTAGGATTTATTTGATGGGTGACTTGCTTGAATCTGCCAGTAAGAGTGTTGGGAACTCTGCTTTTACCACCCATATGAGCCTTGAAGAGCAGAAAGAGTACTTGTTAGATAGTATCCTGCCATTCAAGGATGATATTGTTGGAATCTGTGTAGGAAATCACGAAGCGAGATTGATTAAGGACTATGATTTCAATATCATTGCAGACATTAGCAGAGAACTGGGTTGTCAATATTATAATCAAAACATTGACACATTCAAAGTCAACGAACATACTATTGATGTCTTTACTAGGCACGGCAAGGGGGCAAGTGGGCAAAGACATTTGAGTATGGGAAAACTGGAAAGAGCTACGAATAGCATCCAAGCCGATTTCTATTTCGAGGGTCATAATCACAGAACCTTGTTTTGGAACAAGTTGTACACCGACAAGGATGGCTTACATAGGAAATATTATGGTTATACTGGAGCATTTCTCAATTATGATGGATATGCAGACAGTATGTACCTAGACATCGAGCCACCATCCTATCAGACAGTAAGCGTTAATAAGAATCGTAAAGTCAAGGTCAATCAGCATTACTGTGATGAGGAAACCCCTGATATCAAGTTTATGTGAGAGTATGCAGATAATGAAAGCAGTCCTTGATGCAGTAATCAGTCAAGGGATCAAGGTGAAGGGTATTGATGATGTAGTAGTAAATGTCTACTTATTGGATGATATGGTCTACCCATTATCATTCATACTTGATGAAACTGATGACCTGCTCATCATTGTAGTGTTTGAACTAGATGGATATGAGAGAGCCAAGATAATACCAAAAGACAATATTTCCAGTATTGAGATTGTCTACCAACAAGACCTACAACAAATAGAAACACCAACCACAGAAAACAAGGATGTGATGTATGTATGAATATAGACAATCAAGAAAGATTAATAATGAAACCTTTACAAAACATCCTAGAACAAGATTTTAATTTAAGAGTGAACTTATACTACCACCACCAAAGAAATAAATTCTGTTTCCTATTATTAGATAATTCAAAAGAAAAATTAGAAACCATATTATCCAAAATAGGAATCAGATATTCAATGAGTTATAATAATGAACAATGGTGGTGGTACATATCAGAATCAGTAGGAATGACAATACTAACAATCCTACCATTTCTCAAAGAACCACAAAAGAAAACAAGAGAACAAACAAAACAAAAGAAACAACACCGAAATCCTAAATGGAGAGAACTGGTACTTGAAAAGGACAATCACACTTGCCAATGTTGTGGATTAACAACAAAACTGGAAGCCCACCATATATACGGCTACAAATTACATCCCCAATACAGAGAAGACCCTAACAATGGAATAACACTCTGTAAATACTGCCACCAACGATACCATACATTGTATGGAGTCAAGGAAAAAGTTAATCCAAAAACTCTGCTTGAATATATGAAACAATACTCATCAAACCAAATGAGGTGAAAAATGACAAGGTGTGAAAACTGCTACTATAGTGAACTAATCGATGGTACACTATACTGCCATTTTCAAGAAGAGGATGTCCTATTCAATCAAACTTGTGAGAGCTTTGTGAATTACGAAAGACTCAAAGACATAATTGAGGAAGCGAAAGACCATTTAAGGATAGGGGGCAAATATGGATGAGATGTTATGAGCAAGATTAAAATACCGAATACAACTTATGAACTGACAATCAAGAAAGGAAATAAGAAACCTATTCCACCATTCGTATGGATCTGTTCAATGGAATCTTCAACAGATTGCACATCACGAAAAAGAGGATTATGTGACATTGGAGAGAATTGTTATGCTCTTGTCTATGAGCAGAATCCAATAATGTACAAAACTGTGTTATGTAGAAGAAATGATGAGTTAGCCATCGATTACCTAGTAGAGAATCAAATGTCAGAATGGTTCGCAAACGAACTAATCAAAAGAAACAACAGAAGTAAAAAACACAAGATAAGATTCCTACGATGGAATGAGAGTGGAGATTGCAAAACCTTGAACCATTTCATCTTTGTTGATGAAGTTGCAGAGATCCTGCACGAGGAACTGGGTGTTATATCAGCAATCTATACACACCGAAAAGATTTATGGGAACAATTCAAAGAGATTCGCAGGAGCAAATGGCTAATCGTAAATGGAAGTGGATTTATGGCAGACAACAACTTCAAAGCAGTAGATGAATTCACGAATCAGAATAAAAACTGCCACTCAAATTGTGAAAAATGCTTTGAAGAGGATTTATACTACTGTTATAATATTCAATCCAAAAACAATATCATTGAAGAAATATATCGGAAAAGGAAGCCAAAAAAATGAATTATTTAAGTTTGTTTACTGGGATCGGTGGTTTTGAGCTAGGTATACAAAATAGTGAAAATAATAAGAAATTAACTTGCATAGGATATTCAGAGGTGGATGAGGTTGCAGACAAGATTTACAAAAAACATTTCCCAAAACACAATAACCTTGGAGATGTCCGAGGAATTAAAACAGAAGACCTACCAAGTTTTGACCTGCTTGTTGGAGGATTCCCTTGCCAAGCATTTAGCAATAGTGGAAACAAAAAAGGATTCTGCGACACAAGAGGCACACTTTTCTTTGAAATCGCACGAATTCTTAAAGACAAAAAACCCAAATATTTTCTCCTTGAGAATGTTCGAGGTTTATTATCTAACGATAGTGGACACACTTTCAAGAGAATACTTCAGATTCTTGCCGAGGTGGGGTATGATGTTGAATGGTGTTTGCTTAATAGCAAAGGATTTGGAACTGCCCAAAACCGAGAGAGAGTATTCCTTAAAGGATATTTTAGAAGAAGATGTGGAGGAGAAATACTACATAACCCCTTATTTAAGGGATGCTCTGATAGTCGATTTGTGAATCCGAATCGCAAGGAACATCCGAGTGATTACTTGAAGATAAGGGAAACCACAAAGAAAGGTTACAAGGAAGCCTATGTCTATGATGGAGTGCTTTTGAATCGTGCTAGGAGAAAAATAGCCAAAGGGATAGTGAGAGAGGCTCAAATCGGTGCATTGCAGACAAGCAAGATTTGGGGAGTAGTGATGCCTGATATGAGAGTTCGGTATTTAACTCCTAGAGAGTGTGAGAGGCTTCAAGGCTTCCCTGATAATTGGACAAAATGGGGGTATGATGGAGAAGAAATAAGCGACAGTCGAAGATACAAAGCAATTGGAAATGCAGTAACTGTTCCAGTCATCAAACATATCTTCGACAACTGGAAGTTGATAGAATGAAAGTGAAAGAATTAATAAACCAATTAAAATCATTCAACCCAAACGCAGATGTGGGAATCAAAACCTTGGATGATGAGTACAAGGATGAGCTTTACCTATCCTATATTTGTATAGATCCTACTGGAAAAGACCTAAATGAATCCGAAACCCTGCAAGTATGGATAGAAGCCACCGACCTCTGTATGAAATGTGAGTTTTTCAGTTATGTTGACAATGAATGCCTAGCATATGATTGCAGAACAAGTGAAGTAGAAGAGTGTTACCAATTCGAGGAGAAAGAAGATGCTGATTAGCGAAGTTATCAGATGGTTGGAAAAGGTTAGAGAGGAAGAGGGAGAAGTGAATGTTTGTGTGTATAACAAGTGTCACGAGATGCCCTGCGAATCCTTCCTTTTTCAAATGGAGAGAAACCAACTTTATATTCCTTATTGTGAGGACACAGTCCTTGCAGGGGATTTCCTTATGATTGAATAAGGTGATGAGTTATGGAGAGATTTATACTGGCAGAAGATAGCAATGGTTTGTTCAGTATTTTTGATAATGAAGACTCTGAAAATGAGCCATTACTTTATGGTGCAGAGTTTGGCACAGAAGAGATTGTTGTTTTACTGAATAAGTTAAACAATGAAAACAAAACACTCAAAAAGGAAGTAGAAACCTTACAAAAGAAGATAGACCTGCTCTGCGAAGTATTCGATTATGGTAGTGATGAGAGCATAAGGAAAATGAAAAAAGTAAAACAAAAGTGATGAAAAATGCAAAACAAAAGTAATGAAAAATGTGAAGGGTACAACATAAAAGATGGTGAAGTGTATTATTATGATGAGAAGATATCTCTTGAAGAAGTAGTTAGCCACTTAAATTACTTCCTTGAGAGGGGATATAACGCATCGTATAAAGATATGCTTGAAGAAATCAAAGAATTGAAAACCGAAGACAGTCGACTTTGCAATGTGATCTCAAATTTACATAATGAAATAGCAGGTTACAATGAGAAAATCGAGAAAAAAAATAGAATAATAAAAACACAACAAGATGTAATCAATAGCCTAATAGAATTAATAGGAATCATAGAGTAATTAGGATGGGAATAATCAACCCATCCTCTTATAATTCTGCACAAGCATCCTAAACTTATCCGATTTACTACCCCCCTCAATCTTTTCAAAGCGTTCTGCCATAGACAAACTAATTTTAAATGAAATCCTCTCTGTCTTGTAAGTGTATTTTTCAATATCTTCATATAAACTGAAGATGTAATTGAAAAGGGATTTCATCACATCAGACTCATCCAAGTTTGAATCTCTCAACTCATTTAATTTATTAATGCTGATTAACTCAATCTCCTCTTCACGATAATAGGCTTCTGTACTGCAGGAGAAACCCATACCACCGAAGATGGAACTGATTATGTAACTGAAGCTTAACTGCTCCGAATAAGTCAAACCATTCTCCAAACCATACTTCTGTGCATAAGCACACCATTTGGAAGCCACATCATTCTCATAGTAGGGAACACCCCTACCTTTTGCAAACTTTTCCAACTCATCATAATCCACGCTAGGATCAAGAATTTCAATCCGATTATCATCAAAGAACATACAATATCATCTCCCTTAATATTTCCTCATATTTATTCTAGCGAAAGCAACTTCAGTAAGATTGTTACTGATTAGGATAACATCCCTTTCACGCACATAGAAGTAACCCATACAGAAGTTGCAAATGTCTTGAAGCCAAGTTTGAGTGTAATTACATCTATTCATATCGAACCCTGCACCTATGATGCAGTACAACTCACTAATTAACAACTCCTTATCCCATCTGTCAGTAGGGATTTCATCACCATCAAGAGCATTTATTTTTTCAATAGCCATCTCTTTATGGTTTTCAAGAGCCTTGTCAGAGATTTCCATCAATCCACTCACTTTCAAGAAGCCTCTTAAGTCATCAAGAGTAGCAGTCAAGTAGGATGGGTAAAACTCATATTCTTGGTCTTTATCAGGATTAGCCACCTTGTCGAGCCTCTTAACAACTTCCTTGAGGATTTCCTTGTCACGAGTCTGTTCAAAAATCTGATTCACAAGAAAATCAGAGGAGACTTTATCATCAGAAGAGTTAAGCAATTCTTCCTCAATCTTCTCCCAAAACTCACAAGCCCAGTTTCTGCCACCATCTTCCATAGTTTGGAGCAAGTGGAAACCATCCTTATCAACCTTGAAAAGATGGTAATTGAACTCTTGATTCTTTCTACTGCCACCTTTACTGCAGTCCAAGTAGATCCCAGTAGGGTAATCCATCTTGTAGTCTCCACCTTTCACGAATTCGCCAAGAATAGAATAGCCATTGGTTTTTGACTTGTCCAAGCCAGTAACCTTTTTCAACCAACCACCATTGTACCTTGTGAAGGTTTCGATTTCACCGCACTCATCATATAAGTTAAATAACATATTTTTCACTTCCATATAATTTGTTTTTGAAAGATAAGTAATCTTTCTGTAATACTATATCTGTAAAAACTAGTATATAAAGGTATTGTTTTTTAGGGGGATTCTTAGATCCCCTCATAATTTCCTCACAAATCCTAAAATCTCATCATTCATTTTCACTTTTTCTGCATAATTGAAATCACCCACACTCATAGCGTGTACAAGGTAATAATCTTCAGTATCAACACAGAATCTGTTCACACTATCCCTAAACACAGTTTCACCCTTACTTCCGAGATAATGAGTAGCCTCTGCATCAGACAACCTCACAACACTATCATCATCGAAGAAGGATGAGAGCTTGTCCTTAATCTTTTTCTCCTTTGCTTGTCTTTCCAATTTCTCCTTTTTAGCCATTTCACTTACCTTCCTTTTCTCTTCCTTCTCCTTTTCAATCCTCTCAACAACTTTTTCAAGACAATTTTGTGGCTTGATAAGACCTTCACCAATGAGGATCTCTTCAACCTTTTGAGGGTTTCTTGTAGCCCATCCTTCAACAAAGTCAAAAGACTCCATTTCAGATTCTTGCAAGGATCTTCTAGTGTAGTATCTGAAATAAGGGGCTATCTTTTTCCAAACATCATAATCAACCCTAGCAGACAACATATAATACTGACCAGTCGCTTCCCAATCACTCCAAGCAGGATAAAGGTGCAGATTCTCTAATGCTTTTCTGTTTCTTTCCTCTGATTCGGCTTCTCTTCTTGCCTTTGCCATTTCACTAGTGTCAACCACCTTGAATTCCCTACCACACTCCTTGCAATAGAGTTTCTCACCATCCCAGTATACTAGTTTTGCAGTTTTCTCTGTAGTGTATTTTCCACCACAACTGCATAATATTTTTCTTGCCACACCATTTTCGATGTATGCTATTTTCTCCATTTTTCTACCATTTCTTTCAATTTCAAATTTAACCCAATTTGTCATAATAATCACCTCATTTATAATATCATTTTTTAAGGGGGAATTTTAATGATCCCCCTTAAGATTCAAACGCCTAGGGGAAAAGAACTTCAAACAGTACCATCCAAAATCCATAGGATATGCATCAGCACTATTTCCCTTGACCAAATCAATAATCATCTCCTTATTATTCTCAACCCAACGATAAGACTTTTCATAATCCTTCTGACTAGAGTGAGCTTCCCTGATTGGGATTGGAATTTCCCAAGTCTCCTTATAAACAGTCAGATACTCACAACTATTCTCCCAGTCAATCTCACCATCCTCTTGAATAAGGTAAATCTCATCATCCATAATACAAAAAGTTGAAGAGCCGCAGACATAACTGTTTCCCCAACCCACGCCAAAAAACAAAAGATTCTCACTCATTGTAATCACCATCAATCATTAAAAGGTATCTCCAAACAATTCATTACAGTACTCATCATCAACGGTCAAAGGGTAAATCCCAGTCTCTGATAAGCCAATACTGACATAACAGAGTCCTTCGTGATTAAAACCATCAAAGGCTCTGTAACTGGTGAAACCTTCACCCTTGATAACAAGAGTGTCCATACTAAAAACGCTCTCATCAGCAGGTTGAATCCACCAGTCAATAACATAATCAAATCCATTAGCGAAAGACCTACAACTATCATTGTCAATAGTTTCATTCATAAAATCGAATACATCATCAAATTTTTCTTTAATATCTAAATATTCACTACTCATAATAATCACTTCATTATAATTTTTCCCTAGAGGCAAACACCTCTTGGTTAATAACTTATTTGTTAAAACTAGTATATAAATGTTTCTGTTAATGGAAAATTTAAAATAGCATTGGAAACAAAAATGGATTTTAGAAAACCAGTTTTCCGAAAACTAGGATTAGAAAAAGGCTTCCGAAACCAAAAACGATTCCCAAGATTCCGAAACAGAAATCGATTTCCGAGAATCAGAAATAAATTTGAGTTTCCGAAACATAAACCAATTTCCAAAAACTAGAACTAAAAACGAGTTTCCGAAACTAAAATCAGTTTCCGAGCTTGGGAAATAAAAATGAGTTTCAGAAACAAAAACCGATTCCAAGATTAATAATAATTAAGGAGCAACAGAGAATGTACAAACAACAATTACAAAATTATGCAAAACTATTAACTGATGACTTCAACCTAGAAAACACAACATATTCAATCAACCCTATAGATGTTAGCAACCAATTCAACAATTACTATGTTGTCAATGTCCATATCCTCACAGAAGAACCATCACCATATGATCCACAAAGCACCATCATCAAAACCTACCACACCCAGTTCATTGATGAGTACAACAGACCCATACCAATCGACAAAACAGACCTGCAAACACTACTACAAACCCTTGAAGAGAACAATGCCTACATAAGCAACAAGGAAGAGCTACAAACACTACTCAAATAAAACAACAACCAAAAACAATCACCAACCACCATCAAACATAAACCACCAGTCACCATCAAAAACACCTCTTCAATATGCAAACAAACACACCAATACAAGGACATCGTAAACAAATCCATAGAAAACCAACCACCACCAAAAACCCTCTAACACTATGAAACAGATCCTAGACAAAAACACACTTGGCACAAATCGTAGAACAGAAAAAAACAACCACCATTAACAACCTTCGTGGAAAACCCTTTAACTGGCTTCGTGGAGAACCAACCATCCCTAACAACCTTCGTGGAAAACTGGCTTCGTGGACACACACCACCCCACCCCCTAACTGGCTTCGTGGAAAAAAAATTTCGCCAAGATTTGAAGGGCTTCGTGGAGAACCCCTTCAAGAACCCCACAACCCTCCACAAGGTCGCTCCTCAAATAACGCCCCCCTCACCTTATAGCCCTGGTCAAAATGGTGCTGATAAGACCAGGATTAGGCGAACCTAAAAAATCTAGAAATATTTAGGACTCCCTAAAAAATCTAGGAAAGTTTAGGACTCCCTAAAAACCATAAAGCAGGAAAACCCTCTGAGATCCACAGACCAGGAGCAGACCCCTAAACCAAAATCTTTATATACTAGTATTAACAGATAAAGTAATATCGAAGAGGGGAAAAACACACCCCTAGGAAGTGAAAAAATGACAACTGACAAAATAACATTATATAGGAGATCCGAAAACCTCCAACTGGAAAACAAGCTTGAGAACTGTTTAGATGCCTTAACTGATCTCTATACTGCTTTAGAATATCATAACAAGGCTAGAAAAAACTACCAGTACGCAGGATTATACGCAGATATAGAACGCATAGGAAATAAAAGCCTTTTTTTAGACAACTCAAAAAATAACTTTAAATTATATGAAAGTCTTATAAAAGAGGCTAAAATGGTTTTAAGTCAATATCTGCAATATGTAGATAAAAGAACTAGAGAAGGAAAACTGATCTCTGCAAAGGCAGAGGAGATTTTAAGGGCTTACTAAAAAGCCCTTTAAAATAATAAAAGGAGGAATATACAATGGAAAAAAGTCCAATAGCACTGCAAAAAGAGATAAAAGAGACCTACAAAAAAGAGGAAGAACTATTTAAAAATGACAGTTTTATGGGCAAAGTAACTGGGATAAATATCGAAGTCCAAAGCAGGGCCGCAACTCTGCAAATTTTAACAGAGAACGGAAGCCTTACTGGTTGGACAGTACATTATAATAAATATCAACTTAACGAGCTTGAAAGATACTTATTTAAGGAGATCCCACTCTTTAAAAATGGTGCAGTAGTTGAGGAAATGGAAATATTATTAAAACCATATTATTAAATTATTTTTTTATTATCTTTTTATTAACAATTAATGGAGGCTTAAACAATGAGTGCAATAAAACCAACACACGATAAAATAAAATATGTAGAGGATGCAGGATATCAGATCAATTTTTCACCCTCCAGCAGGGACATAAGATGCTGGGCGAATATGGAATATGTCAGAGGGTCAGGAAAATATGACTCTGACACCATCATTATTTCCTCAACATCTGCTAAAAACTGCATCTGCAGAAATATCTGCAACTGTGCCGAATTCTGCTATGCTAGGAGAGATGAAAAAGCCCACGGACAAAAAGTCGGAGATTTCAAAGACCGACAAGGCTTTGAATTCCTAAACACACCTAACGAGCTTATCGTAAGTGACTTTTTACAAATGGTGAGAAATTTCAGAAAACCTATAAAATACTTAAGGTTCAATGAGGCAGGAGATTTAAGCAAAGAATTTCTATTAAAAGCCTACGATTTATTTTTAAAATTTCAGAAGGAAGAGGAGTTAAGGGACATAGTGTTTTTCACTTATACCCACAACTATAAATTATATAACCTCATAGAGAACTGCATCTGCGAAGGCTTTATAGTAAACAACTCCTATAACCCTCAAGCACAAGAGCAGAGAACCTTATCAAATAACTTTATAGCAGTCGATCCCCACACTTACAAGGCTATAAAGGAACAGAGTCACAACCTAGACAAATATAACATAGTCCTCTGCGACTGCAATAAAACCTGCGGCCAAAACTGTGACTACTGTCAGACAAACAACGGACTAAACATAGTCGAGGAAATACACTAAACGAGGCGTAAAAAATGGACATAATAAACAAAGTCATAATATACATAATAGGCTATGCAATATTCTTAAACCTATTAATGCTAATCATATAAACACTCCCCACACACCAACCTTAAACGGAGATAAAAGAACAAAAAATAAGAATTTCTTTTTATCTCCCTTTTTTTTATCTGTCTGCATCTGCATCTGCTCCTGCTCCTCTGCCTCTGTGTTTGATCTCTGTCTGCTCCAGTAGGTCCGCAGGGTCAGATGATAAGGCTACTGTATATACTCTATATAGTCAAATTTCTACAGACAAGAGACAAGAGCAGGAGAGACAGAGACAAAAAAGAGCAGACACTCAATCAGCCCTGCCACTCCCCCCACACCTGCCAAGATCCACAGACACCCACGCCACACCCTGCCAAGCTCAAAATAAGTCCCTGGTCAGAAAAGTCCAACATCAACACTTGTGGCGTAGATTTTTTTTGGTTTTTCGTTTTTGGGGGTAAGGTTTATATATTATGGTTTTTCTGAATGTACCAAGTTAGTGTCTTGTGTTTAGTATGAGGGGGGTAGTTTTTATATAATATTTGTTGTATTATATAAAAACTGGGGGTTTTGTGGTATTGAATATTACTGTTTTTTCTATGATTGTTATTTTTTTATTTGTTTCATTTTGTCTTTTTCGATGTGAAAGGTTGTTATGTTCGTACACTTTACACTTGAAATTGTACTTTAAGGATGGTGGGGTATGTTTTGGAGCATATAGCCTACCATACAAATGTAGATTAAATCTACACCATTTTTTGTGTTGAGTAAATTACCCCTTTTGTTGAGTAAATCGACCTTTTTGTTGAGTAAATTAGGGTGAATGTTGAGTAAATTTGATGTAATGTAGAACACATCGAAGAGCCTATAATTGTTGTTTGGTGCTTATTTTCTTGTTTGGAGTATGAAAACCGATATGTAAGGTTTGACTATCGCTATTTTTTGGCAGAAACTTAATTTTTTTTTCGGAAAAATTTTTTAGTATATGAGGGTATTGAAGATTATGGTTTTTTTAGTTATCTGTTTTTCTGATTTTGTCTGATTTTTTTGGTTTGTCTGATTTTTTGTTTTTGCAGATTTTTTTTGTTCGTTAGACACCTAACAATCCAGTATTTCTGAATGTACCAACTTATTGTCTTGGGCGTTGGTTGATTACTATAATTTTTTTATAGCCCTGATGATTCCCCCAGTATTCCAAATATTTTATTTATCATCTCCCATTATATTTTCCCATTATGATTATTGGGGGATGACTGGGGATTATTGAATATTATGATTATTATTTTTTGGAGAGTGTGATAATATGGATAAGGGAAGAGTGACTACTTTAGTTAGTGATTTAGGATTATTGATTGTTGCTTGTTGCACATTGCTTGGCATTAGTCTTGATCCTAATCTTGCTACTGCGATTGCAACTGCTTTAGTCTTGACTGTGATTGCAATACTGGATATATACCATCCTGAATACAAGGACTTAATTGATATTGAAGAAACCGATGATGTTGAGGAGTTGGATGGAAGAGAGTAGTCCAACTTTTCGTGACCATCTTGACTTGAATAATCGTGTTACTAAACTGGAATCGGAGAATAAGACATTGTTCAAGGAGATTAGTGAAATCAAGGAAGCTTTGGCAGAGAACACTCTTGCTTTAACCACTTTGAACAATACCTTGCACGATGAGAAGGTGAATAACACTAAATCGATTAATGAGTTAACTACCTTGTTGCACGAGGAGAAACTCCGAGTTGAGTTGATGAATGAGAAGGAGTCATCAGAGTTTAATGTGAAGTCATCAATTTATACTGGCATCGTAGTGGGTGTCACTTTGTTGATTGTTGAGGGTTTAATGAGGATTTTGTGATAGTTATGGGTAATGATGATGATAAGATTGAAAATAGGAGCTTGACTAATCCTCCAAGGTTTGTGAAAGAGCCTTTACTTAAAGAGAAATTGTTGAGGATGATTGAAAAGGGCAACTATATCAGTACTAGTTGTGAGGCTTGTGGTATTAGCCAACCTACCCTTTCTTATTGGAAGCGAAAGGCTAGAGAGGGTAAAGAGCCTTATGTTAGTTTCTTCGAGGAGTTGAGAGAAGCCGAGAGGAAAGCAGAAACTGTTATCGCCGAAGGTATTTATGATATCGGTTTCGATAAGAGAAACTGGACTGCCCTTGCTTGGTTATTAGAAAGAAAGAATCCTGAACGATGGGGTAGAAAAGACAGAGTTGATGTCGCTTCTGATAAGGAGTTTAAGATTGAGATTACCAGTACCAAATCAGAGCATAAGATGAGTGAAGAAGATAGAAAAAACCTAGAAGAGGAATAATATGCCAACAGTTGAGTGGAAGTTGAGTGAGAAACAAACCGAGTATTTGTATGATAAGCATAGGTACTTGGTTGTTGAGGGATCAGCAGGTAGTGGCAAGACCCTTTTTGCTTGTCATAAGGTTTTATTGTATGCTTTCACTCACGATAATGCGAAGATTGGTGTTTTCAGATTGACATTGCCGAGTCTTAAGCAGACTGCTTGGTTGGAGATTAGGCAATTATTGGATAAGTATGATTTGCCTTATCAAGAGAACAAGACTGAAGGTGTTATGACCTTCCCTAACGGAACAACTATCATATTCAGAGCTTTGGATGATATGAGGAAAATAAGATCCTTGAATATGGATCTAATCTATGTGGAGCAATGTGAGGAAATTGATAAGGATGTGTTTATGGAGTTGGATTCAAGAGTAAGAGGACAAGCGAGTATTGATGATTATGGTCAATTATTACTTGTTGTGACTCCTGAAATGCAATCTCATTGGATTTATAAACGATTTCACAAGATTGAAGATGAGGATGCTTGTGTTGTCCATTTCCACTACACCGAAAACCCCTTTGTTGATGATAAGTATATCAAAATGGCAGAGGATAGGAAGAAGTTTGATTATGATACTTATGCACGATTAACACTTGGTAAGTGGGGCTTGGTTGGTGATATTATTTATCAGAACTGGGATATCAAGGAATCAAGCCGAGGTTTTGAATATTATACTGGAGGATCAGATTTCGGATTCAACAATCCAAGTTGTTTTTTGCTAGTGGGTTGGTTGGATAATGAAGCCTATATCATTGATGAGGTTTACGAGCGAAACCTTATTAATTACCAGTTCATTGGCAAGGTTAATGAGATGTTGAAGAGGAATGGTTTGAACCCATCCAATCTTGACACAGTATATGGTGATAAGGCAGAGCCTGACCGAATACAAGAGTTCAATGAGTATGGTTATAATATGGTGGGTGGAATCAAGGATGTTAATGCGAAGATTAACGCTACCAAATCCGTTAAGCTCCACATCTCACCAAAATGCACTAATACTATTAAGGAGATTGAGAATTACTGCTATCAGAGAGATAAGGATGGCAATGCAATTGACAAGCCAATAAAATACAATGACCATAGTATGGATGCCCTTGGCTACTGCATTTATGGTACTGTTGGAATTTTAAGCCCTGACCGAACAATGTCTGAAAAGGCTACAGTTTATGGATATTAATTAATGGAGAAATTATAAAATGGGAATTTTTGATAAGATATATGGGTTCAGACAGAAAGAGGTTCGGAACAGTTACCCTAACGAAGTCAGATTAGCCGATATTTCTGCGAAAGAACCTGATAATCCTAGTGGAAAAGACCTTTACGAGATAACCCCATCTCATATCAATAGGACAGTAAGGAACTGCCGATATGCTACTAGAGATCCGCAGGTACACGGTGTACTACTGGATATTATGGTGAAATCCAATACTCATTTCGAGATTATTGGGGATAATGAAGAGGCAGTTAATCACATCAAGAAGATGGATGAGGATTACTGGAACATCAACAAGATTATTGATGAGATGTTTTGGAAAGGGGCAGTTGATGGTCAAGCTTTTATGAACCTGCGAGTTAAGGAGAATCATATATGTCCACGATGGTTGGAATGGGATGGAGAATCTTATAACATTATGGAAATCTATGATTCTGATGAGGAATTATTAGGCTATAAGCAGGTTATTCAAAAGAATGCGAAGACTAACAATGGTTGGCTTCGCAGGAAATTCGATGAGTTGAAGAGCGAGTCATCCGAGGAAGTTGAGATAAACTTTGAACCATCCGAAGTAATTCATATGAAATACCTTGAGAGGGATGGAATAGGTCATAGTCTTGTAGTGAATGTTCTTGATGATGTGATGTACAAGAGGAAACTCAAGGAACTGATGACTTTAACTGTTTACAAGAACAGTAACCTTGTTGTTGTCACAATGGGTAACGAGGACAAGATGAACACCTATCTTGATGAGGATGCACGAAATATGGTAGTGGAAACTGTATCCGACTTCGACCATAAGGGAGCAGTTGTAGTACCCTATGGAATCGGTCTTGAAGTGCTTAAGGGTGGAACATTGCCTCAAATCCAAGACTACCTTAAATACTACGAAAGGTGCATTTATGTAGGATTGAACACTCCTGAAGCCGTATTCAACTCCGAATCAAGCAACAGAGCAACTGCAGATATTCAACTGGACAGTAAGACAAGTGGTAGGATACTGTTCTTCCAATATAATCAGGAATGGGTGACCAAGTATATTGAAGAGCTTTTCCAAAAAGAACTGGAACTTCAAGGATTAAGTGGATATGTGACCATTGAATTCGAGAACCTATCAGAGGATGAAGACTCTGATGAGAATACTGATGACACAGACTCTGAAAGCCTACACAAACCCATTACAAAAAAAGGTCAAGAGAACATTGACAAGACTGGAACTACTGGGATAAAGAAAACCACAACTAATACTGATAATGTTCATAATGATGTTAAGAATCGAAGTCAAACGAACAAGATTGGGGGTTAGATGATGGTTAGCGATGGATTAGAGAATCTTATAAAGACACCTACTGACTTGACAAATGACCTTCTTGATTTCAAGAACCTTGATTTAGATGAACAAGCCTACATCATAGCATTACTATTCTATTATAATGATTTCGCCCTAAAATATCAAGGCAAGACCAAAACCTACATCGAATCACATTACCAAGATGATATTAAATCCCTTGAAGAGAAACTACTCAAGGCTAATGACAAGCAGTTTGATAAGATGCTTGAAAAATTCAAAAGATCCCAACTTGAGAATGACAAGAACCTGCCAAGTAGCAAATATGGTAAAGTGAAATGGGATGCATTGAATAAATCATCAACCAGTACAAAAATCACCCTTGAGATTGTCAGACAAAGCATCAAGGATATATGTTCTGAATTGAAGAGTGAGATAGGGCTTCAACTCAAGGTTCACGATGATATAAATTATAAGGATTCAGAGTTTTCAATCAAAGCGAAATTGGAAAAGGGTGCGAAGAAACTTAAAAAGGCAGGGAAATTCACTAGTGGTAGATTGAGGCAGAAGAGCGAGAGAGCCTATCAGCGTTTCAAGTACAACCCACAGACCTTGTATAAGTGGCAATGCAGTTATGACCATAACACACCTTGTGAGTGGTGTGAAAAGCAACAAGCAATGCCACCAAGACTATTGGATGATTGGGAATTTGACCACCCTAATGGACATTGCACCTTAACACCAATTAATGGAGAAGATGATTACTCTGATGAGTACTTACTATTAATAGGAAATTGATATTTATGAAATTTATTAACCTTTTTGGAGTTGGTACAGTTGATTATACTGATGAGGGATTCGACAAGCCAATTCGGTTTAGTAGTGAAACCCTCAAATATCTAGCCGATAACCTAGGCGAAACCAAGCTCACAAGAGAACATACAGATGAACTGCTAGGATCATACAGTAACTTCAGATTCAAGGATGATTTCCTACAAGTGGAAGTGCCTGATGACTTCGAGGGTGGATTAAGCCCAGTTTTCAAGGCAGATTGGAACTTGAATGGGGAGTATTATGAGCCGAGCCTTGATAGTTTGCGAATGACCAGTATCGGATTAACAAGTAATCCAAGGACTGGAATAATCTACAATAATAAGGGAGATGATACTGTGGATGATAATAAATTCAATGACTTGTTGACCAGGAAGGATGAGAGAATCACCGAGCAACAAGAAGAGATAGCCATACTGAAGAGACAGTATGAAGAACTGCAGAATAAATTTAATAATTCAAGCAAAGAATCAAAGGAACTTCAAGCAAGGATAAAAGAATTGTCAACCCTTGAATCAGAGCTTGAATCTTACAAAGCCGATGCCGAAAAGTACAGAGTACAAGAGGCAGAAGCGAGGGCTAAACTCATCACTCAAATCGCAGGTGATGATGAGAAAGCCAAACAAATCTTCAAAGACACTAGTGTTGAGGATTTGGAGTATATGCTTGAGCAGAAAACAGTAACCGAACCCCCTAAAGGTGCAAGTACTAATAATGCTCAAGGCAATGTGCAAGATGGTGGAGAACCACCTGCAAGTAGAGTGAATGAGGATGACAAGTACACTTATGAGGCTTTCAAAAAATGGGAAGACTCATTGGATGAATGGTAGTCCTCAAGAAAAAATTAGATAAAAAAAAATATATACATTTTGGAGATATAGAGAATGACTGAAAATACATTAGGAACTTTCTATGACAAAGAACAAGGTAAAACCTACGAAGTCAATGAGGGTAATGTAACTGTCGCAGAGGGCTACAGTACCTTGAATGCAAGTAAGCAGAAATACATCACCTTTGCAAAGCCAGTAGGTGCAGAGAACTTTTTAGAATTTGATTTCACCGATGACTTATTAGTCAAGGGTGCAACCACCAAAGCAACTCATATCACAATGTACGAGCCTGAATTCCCATACGGAAAACTCCCACAAGAGAACATTACTGATGGCTCTTACAGAAGATTCGTAACTGCATTTGAGTTAAAAGTTGGAGAAGTACAATTACCACTTTCCGATACTAACTCTGCAATCGCAAAAGGTAATGGATTAAAGATTACTGATTACCATACTGGATTGGACAAGCATACTAATGACTCCGAGATTGTTGCACTTGAATCCAAACCTGCAAATAGTGGTGGATACATAATCGCATACTTGAAAGTACCTTACCTTACTGTTGGTGGAGCATCATCCTCTAGTGGTAGTGGATCAGGTAGTGGATCATAATTACAAATTTAACTTTTTCAATTATTAAACTTATAATGGAGAATCATAATAATGGCTAATGAAAATCAATTACAAAAAGTCGATGGAGCATACCATAGTGGTTATTATACTGCTAAAATCAGAAAAGATGTAGCAAAAGAATTCAAGATGGCAGGACTCTTCCCAACTCAAAAAGTGGATGACAAGAACATCACAGTAACTGATGTTAACACTTATGATGAGATTGAAGAGCAAGTCAAAGGCAGAAAGAAAAAATTGGAAGCAAAAGGAACTAGTCTTCGCAAAATCAGAGCAAGAGTAGTAACTCCTGAAGGTTTCAGACTTGAGCAATATGGTATCGAAATGGATATTGAACAGAGAGATTTACTTGAACAGAGAATATCCATTACTGATGTTATGAAACCAGTAACCAAGTACTTGGCTCAAGAAATTGATAATAATGTTTATCAGGCCGCAGTTTCCTATGCAACCGATGAAAGCACCAACTATGGTTTAACCAACAATTGGACTAATGCAGAAATTGAATCAATCCTTTCTGACATCATCACAATCAAAAACAAGAAACTGGAAGAGGGTTACGATATCAACCACATAATGTTGGGTATGGATGCAAAGACCAAACTTGACATCTTAAGTGCATCCAAGGACATTGCAACTTCCAAGTACATCTTCGGACACAACAACTTCGAGCTTGACAACACCATTACTCTGAATGATATGGTATTTTCTTGGGGTGGTAAAACTATGGATGGTAAGGAGTTATTGGCATTCTGTACTGATGCACCTGCTCTTGAAATCTTCTACCTTGACTTCTTCAACCCTAATGTGCAAAGAGTACCATCTATTGGTCAGTATGAGAAGTACGCTCCTTTAATCAATGTCCTCAAGTATGACAATGCAAAAAGTGAACATGAACCGATTATCAAGATGAAATTCGCTACTGCAGTAGGTACTTACCCTCTTGAACAAGGAAAGAGAATGTTAAAAGTGCCTAATGTAATGGATTAAGCAAAATAAAATTTAAGGAGATATTCAATTGGAAAACAAGATGGAAGACTACTACAAAGTAATGCAATATCTCCGAGAAATGTTCGTAGACAGACAATATCCTTATGAGTTTGAAGATGAGGAACTATTAAGTTCTGATTCTTCAACATCCCTTATTGACTCATCATATGGTGATTTTGAGAAGAGCCTTGAACTGGATGATGTAAGTAGTGGTGATACCTTAAGAATAACATTGCCGAAGCCTAGAGATTTCACAGATTGCACAACCTTTGAGATAAGCTTCTACTGTGAAACCGAGATAAACCCTTCTAATATTGTTATCGGCTTCAGTAACAAGAAGAAAGGATTCATCAACCAAGTTGAACTTGATGAGGCAAACATTATCAATGATGAGACCTACATCAACGAAGATGGTCATTATCTTTTCAAGTATAATCTCAAGGACACTAATACAAAGATGAATAAAAAGGATAGAAGATTGTCACATACAGAATCAATAAAGTTGATATTCGGACAAGATATCCCAAATCTAGTATTATATGATATTGTCTTGAGAACTGCTAATAATCATCTGACCTTGGAAGACCTTGATGAGACCATATTGATGGGTACATATTATATTCAGAATCAGTTGTTGTTGGAAGATCCTAAAGATATTCCATCCCCACTTCAACACCTTAATTACAAAAGTGCAGGTGCTTACACTTGGTTGATATGGTGGGAGAACGAAGCGAAAACAATGGATGATGCCACCAAAGAGGGTAGGAATTATGCTACAAGACTCTTTGACCAAATCGACCTTTTCCTTGATAAGTGGCTTGAAGCTCATCCTACTGGAAATGTTGACCCTAACTTAAAATTACTTGGTTTCACTACATATCAAGACTTCCCAATCAAGAGAAGAGTACACGAAATAGGCAACAATCAAATATATGTCTATGACCCTCAAGACCTACGAAATTACAATACTATGAGATTAATCATCAGTAACCGACTAGACCTACTTGGAGCAAAGGGGGGATAGAATCTTATGAGTGTCTTAAAGGAAATATTGGAAAACCTTGCTGATTATATGGCAAACCATCCTGATTTTAAAGATTACTCTGATTTGGAATTCTATTTCCATCGAGCCGAGATGAATGGAAACACGGAAGTGCCTTGCATATGTTTCCAAGTCGGCTACAATGATAACAACTCTGAAAAGATGACAATCAATCGTGATTGTCAAGAATACTTCAGAGGATTCAGAATAGAACTGCACACACGAACCATCGACCATTCAATACTGCAAGATGAGTTATGGAATTTTGAGGAAACACTTCTCAAAATCTTCGGCAATGTAGTATTCGAGAACATTCATCCGAACCTACACGATGTCAAGTATGTGGGAACACAACCAATAGCACATATCTACTGGCAACCTTTCAAGGATGAGAAGGAAGAGGAATGGTTCAGTAACTGCATAACTGTACTCTACGAACTAGACTATACAATATAGTGAGATGATACTTATGAAAATGGAATACATAGGGGCATCCCATAAGAACATCCTAGAGCTTATCGCCCTAGGAGTAACCAATGAACCCCTAATCAATGGAAAAGTATATGATATTCCATCTAACCAAACTGCTCTTATCGAAACCTTGATAAAGAGTGAGTTTTTCAAACCAGTAAACAAGAAACAACATAAGAAAAAAGATAAAGAGGAAGAATAAAAATGGTAAAATCATACTCAAAAACTTATCACAGATGGAATGTAGCCCTCAAACCCCTTGATGCAACCTACCCTGCTAGTATGGGTGGAAAAACTGCAAGAGGAACTGATTTCCAAGGTGAGCCTGATATGGACACAACCGATTGGGAAGGTCATACTGGAACAAAGACTATTAAGTTAGGATCTGACAGAACCTCTGTTACTAGTGAACCTGAATTCGAGCAAAAGTTAGTATTTGGTGAATGTGCCGAGGAATACTTCTTTATGTTGTTGGGTAATGTTGATAATGATGGAACATTATCCAATACTCCTGCACCAAAAACTCTTGTGCAACCTGCCGAGGGTGTAGTTGGTATCTACGAATGGAACTTCGCACAGAACCTTACCAATCCTACTCCTATTCCAAAATCCACCATTGTTAACACTTACAATGTAGCGATTAATGGAACTGCTATTAATGACAGTATCATTTATGATAACTGTACAATATCTGAACTGGAATTGAATATTGATGATGATGGAGTAACCATTCACCCTACTTGGAGAAGTGATGCACCAATTATCAACCAACCTAATCCAGTAACCAGTTTCGGTGAGCATATCAGTAAAATTGGTACTGGTAGTGTTGAATTCTATATGGCAGACTTTGGAACAAACTTGAATGAGAAGACTAATGAACAGTTAGCACTTTACAAATATGATTGTTTAGTTTCTGCATCCAACACTTTCAACACAAACCTTGATGATTTCACTTGTTTAGGAAGTGAATTTGGAGCAAATGCCTCTGATGAGGGCAACTTTGAGATGGATGGAGAAGCCGAGATTATATGGAATGAAAAGAGCCAACACCTCATTGACAAATGGTATACTGGTGAGGCTAATGGAACTCACATCACCCAAGAATCCCAGTACCAAGAGGTACTCATAAGACTGAATGGAAAAACCTTGAATGATGACTACACCGAAGTCTTCGAGATGTACTTCCCAAAAGTCGAGTTGATGAAAGCTTGGTCTGACCTATCAGGGGATGACACAAAAACCATCAATGTCGAATACAACCTTGCCTACAATGGTAGCATAAGCCCAGTAATGGTCAAATTCATTAGTAATACTGATGCTTTGACTTATGGAGTAGCAACACAACCATCCTAGGCGAATATAATCACTCATATTCAACCATTATAACCCCTATTCTATTTTTAAGGGGTTATTTTCCCTTACTATTTTTCCCAATTATAACCTACCCACCCTATATAAAAATATACTAATTTTGAACAAAAAAGTGGAGATGATAACTTATGAAATTCACAAAAACAACTGTCGAGATTTGTGGAAAGGATTTTAAATACGCTAGATGCACAAATAAACAATTGCTTGAACATCAGAAAGCAATCGAAAACAAGACCAAAAAATTCGAGGAACTGTCCGAGATAGCGAACAAGTATGCAAGAGATGTTGAGGCAATTGACAACGAGATAAAAGCCAATGCAATGTATATGGAAACAATTAATCGGAAACAAGATCCATCAGATAAGGAACTGGATAGTGTAGCCGAATTAAGCCTCAAACAAATCGAACTCTTCAAACAGAGAAGAGAAATTATTGAAAAATCCGAGGCATTGGACAAGGAACACGAGAAAGAAATAAAACAACTGAATGATTACATTAACGAGGAATATGGGGAATTAGCAGAATTACAATTCGAGGGAATGACAAAGGATTTCTATATGGAAAATAGCACAAGTTTTGATAATGAAATAATCAGACTTCTTGCTAGTATAAGACAAATGGCAGAGGCAGGAACAAGCAGTAAGGCTATTGAAAGATTCGTTCGCAAGAATGCCGAGGCTAATGCAAAGAATAGGCTTGATAATTCCTTTCCAAGAAGGTAAGGATGTTGAAGAGAAGGATGATGATGGTTTTCTCCATTACCCAAGCGATACACTTGAAGAGATACTATTGGACAAGTATTTCCTACTGGTTAAGCGAGTAGAGGGGATAGGATTATCCTTGAATGATTTTTGGGAAATGGACACAAAACAATTCAACCAACTCTACAACAACGAACTAGAAATAATCCAAGCAGAACAGAAGGAAATGGAAAAGCACGAACTAGCAAATAGGAGCAAATCAACTAAAGGGAAAATGGTAGCAACAAAAGGAGAAGACAATCCTGATATGAGTGATGCATACGAAAGCCTAATGAGGTGAACAGAGATTATGAAAGCAAAATTTTCAGTAGACATTGCAGAGCTTACATCAGCACTTGAAGAGTATTCACTAGGAGTTAAAGAAAGAGCAGAATCCAATATCAAACAAATAATGACCGAACCAGTTGTGGAAATAAGCGAACCATTAGCACCAAAATGGACAGGTCAATTTAGGGATGAAATGCTAGACTATGATTTACTCAATGAAGTCACATCAACTGGAACTGGATTTATGACCACTATCATAATAGACCCTGAACAAGATGAAGACATTAGTAAAATGCTTGATGCAGAGTACTATCGAAGAACTGGAGTTGAAGTAGATACCAAAGGACAATATGGTAAACACGCTTACTACAACAGTTTTACTGGAAAACACGATTTCTTTGCAACTAGTCTTCCAAAAGCAATGCCATTCATACAAAAGAATATGCAAACACATCTTATAAGGAGAGGATAAAGTATGGCAGTTGAAGTAGTTGGTGGAGTAGAAGCCAAGTTAATGCTTGACATTTCAGATTTTCAATCCAAGATAACCAAAGCCAAAGAAGAAGCCGAGAAACTGTCAAGTGGACTAGCAAACATCAAACCAACCAACAATGTAGGAAATAGTTTCAATGAACTCAAAGGATTATTAGAAGGATTGGATAAAACTGTCAAAGGTTTGGCTAGTTCATTTAAAGATATGGCAACACCACTCCCCAAAGTAAAAAGTGAAACAAGCAACATCATCGAAGAGTTTAACAAATTCAGTAGTGTAGTTTCACAGAATACTGCTAGACTGGGTGAAATGACTACTGTGATGGCTAATGCCAAACGAGAAGCCTCTTCAATGACACAAACTGCTAATGCAAAATCAAAGGCAGGATTATCATTAACTTCATTTGAGAGGGAAATTGTTGCATTGAATAACCTATCTAAAGGACTTCAAGAGTATGGTTCAGAAGTAAGTTCTATCGTTGTGAAAAATGAGAACTTATCAAGATCAACAGTAAACCTTGAAGAGGTCTATGCTAAATTAAGAGGCGAAACACAGTTAACCTCAAAGGAAATGAGAGAACTTTCCAATGTGATGGTTGAAAGTATCAGTATGCCCCTAGCAGGACTGGACAAGATGTGGAGCAACCTTCTCCGAAATGGACTTGGCACAGAATATGGAATGGAAATCGACAAGATAATAGCCAAGAACAAGGAACTTGCAATGTCAACCGAAGCGATCCCACGATTAAGAATGCCTACTAGTGAGAGTTTTGTGAAACAGATTCAACAGTATGCAACCTCTTTAAAAGAGGGTGGGATAACTGCACAAGAATTCGCAGGTAAACTTAAGGAGTTAGGCATAACTTCAAAAGAATTGGCAAGTATCTCAAGAGAAGTTGGTGGAGCATACATTGAGTCCTTTAAAAGAGGAGAAATGGGTGTTAGTGAGTTATTAATGAAGTTTAAAGAATTGACATTCACAGAATCAGAGCTTTATACTTATAATCAAAGACTGGCTATTTCATTTGTACAAGCATTCAGAGATGGAGCAATTTCACTAGAAGAGTTAGTGAATAGTTTTAAACAATTAGATATGAGTGAAAAACAGACAGAGGAACTCACTAAAATACTTGAAAAAACACTCACAATGGCTTTTAAGAATGGGAAATTAGAAGCCGAGAATTATATCAGAGCCTTGCAAGAAGTTGGTATGGCTACCGAGAAAGTGGCTCTTAAGAATAAAGAATTAGGATCTACTGGTTCTTTATTTGGGGCAGGTAGTATGTCTAACAGTAAGAACAAAGGTACTGGAGCAGGATTTGGGGGAGTAATAAGCAGAACTGGAAACTTCATAAAAATGACTGCTATGCTTGAAGCCTTTATGGGAGTGTGGGAATCTACAGAATCCTATATGGAATCAAGTAGTGCTATCAGAGGATTCTATGACTTACTCTCAAAGAGAAATGATGCTACAAGATGGAATAGTAAGAACCTAGCAGAGTACAATAAGAGATTATCTGAATTACAGAACACCTACACAAAGTTGAATGTCCGAGAAACTGGTGCAGAGGTAATGAAGATTGGGCAGATGTATGGTTTAACTGCCAAGGAAATGTACTCCAACACCAAGGACTTGAAAAAGGGTCAGAAGGACTTTGTTGAAACTGCACTTATCTTCACAGATGCTATGGCGAATGAGGGTAGAAGTGCAAGAGATTCTAGTTTAGCCCTCAAGGATTTAATCGACCAAGGTGCAGGATGGTCTAGAAGAACACAAGAAGTAGGTATCACCGAAGATGTTCTCAAAGCCCAAAAGGATGAGAATGGAAAAGCCTACTGGAGTGGTGACAAACAAGATAAAAAAGGACTTATCGAGGCACTTGGTAGTGCAGAAACACAACTTCACCTTGATGAGAGAGCAAAGCAAATCAACACTATCGAAGATGGTGTACAAGCACTCTACAATAGTTTAGGTGCTTTATTAGGTGGTATGCTAGATATTGCAAGTCCTGGTCTTATACAAGCGTTTGACCATCTTTCCAAGATTTTCTTTGAGATGAACACTTTCTTTGTTGGTTTGTCTGCAAAATTTGACAGTTTGAAGTTTGATAATCCTCAATTATATACTGTGCTAACTTGGGCAGAAGAGTTTGGATTGTATGGAGTAATAGCAATAGGTGTTATCCATAGATTTGGAGGAGCATTAGGTGGACTTGGAACAAAACTTGGTGGACTCTTCAAGAAAGTGCCAAGTGGCGGAATCCTTGGTGGGATCTTGAATGGTACTAAAGGCGAGTCTACTGGTGGTACTGGTGGTACTGGTGGTGTTCTTGGTGGTAGAATGGAAGGTGGTTTTAAGAATGCCCTTAAGACTACTTATAAGAATATTATTAACAACATACTTGTAGAGGCAGAAGTTTTTGTTTCCCTTGTCGCAGGTATTACTATGGCACTTGCAACTTTATGGATTGCTAGTGAGGAACTGGCTATTGTTGGTCAACGATATGAGCAGATCAGGACTAATGTTAACAAGGGTATGACTGCTCTTCGAGATTACGAGAAACTGATTGAAGATATTTATCCAATGTTGATTGGTTTTATGGCAACTGCAGGTATTCTTGGAGCAGTTACAATGTCTACTGATGGTGTTGGTCTTGTAGCGATTGGTGTAGGATTACTGGCTTTAGTTGGTTTTATTACTGGTACTGTGGCTTCTTTACAAATTGTTGGTGATAGGTTGGCAGAACTTGGTGACCATATTAGTGGTCAGAAAGCCAACTTTGACAAGGGATGCAAGGCACTTAAGGAGATTAGTGAGATGATGGGTGTTCTTGCTACTGCAGTTGGCGAGATGGCAAAAGCCGATTGGAACGCCTTATCAGATAATATTGCAAATGCATTGGCTAAACTGACTGGTGGAGATGCATTGCAGGATGTATTGAAACTAGCAGACAAATTCAATGGAAATGACAATAAGAGTTTCATCAGCCAATTCAATACCAAGACACAGAATATTGGAAAATTGAACACCGAGTCTGCGAAGAAATTCTCTGAAGTAGTTAAGAGTATTGGAGAGATATTCAAGGGAATAAATGAATTGAATAAAGCTCTCAAGGAAGAGCCACAGAACCCATCACAATTACTGGAACAGAGAGGTAGTCATCTTGGTGAAATCATAAGTGGAATCAATAAGTTTAACTGGAGATTCCAACAACAAATCGGTAAATTGACTACATCAATTGATATTAACAAGGCTAATAATCTGATACATAGTGCTAATGCGATTAAGAACATCAATACTGCTATTCGCAACCTTGTCAAGGATATGAAAGCAGATGAGAACATTGTAAATACTGCTAATTTCAAGGTAAGTATCACTAACCTTGGTACTCAAGTGGGTATTGTTAGTGGATTCCTAGCAAGAATGGGCAAATATAATAGTGATGCTTTCAGTTACAATAATTTCCAATCTATTGTGACTAGTATTAACAATATTAAAAATATTAGTGACAGTATGCAGAATTTGATGGGTAGTTTCGCATCTGATAGTGTTTTCGGTAGTATTAAGAGAGTACTGGTTGGTGGAACTACTGATTTGAAAGGTAGTATGGATAAACTTGCTCAACAAGTGAGTCAAGTTAAAACCTTTGTAGTGCAAGTCAATGCTTATGGAATAGGTAATTTAAGTGTCAACCTAGCACCTATCAATACTGCAATCAACCAAGTCAGAGCAATCAGTAACAGTATGAATAACTTGACTAATACATTGACTACTAGTTTTGATTATAATACTTTGGCTTATAACTTGTGGACTATGGGTAATGCTATAGTGCAGGTTAAGAAGTTTATGGATAGGGTTAATGCATCAGGAGTTGGAAATACTGCAAAGGGTAATGCAGTAGCAGGAATAAATGGATTGGTTACTCAATTGAAGAAGACACTTGATGAGTTTGCTAGTGAGG
>Ga0326513_10000550_pt1 | contig 31873 bp, 23 predicted proteins | sample 2_2465_0518_D_FD_203654 | JGI IMG/M metagenome (GOLD analysis project Ga0326513, IMG submission 203654) | Bovine rumen microbial communities from UC Davis, California, United States - 2_2465_0518 | ecosystem: Host-associated > Mammals > Digestive system > Stomach > Rumen | place: USA...
TCAGCCACCATGCTTTCTCTGAATTTCAACACTTCTATTAAAGCATATTGTGGCTGGGAGTGCAAGTCCTTTGCACTCTCTTTTTTATTTTTTCTTTCCTCTTGCCAACGAAAATTTTACACTTACAACAACAGACAGCACGCAAATCAATTTTGTTGGTTAAAAAATTTAATTTTAGGATTTCAGAATTGATTTTGAGCTGTTTTTATACTGACTTTTCAATTTTGTTATGTCAAATTGATAAGAATCGCTCTTGTGAAACTAGAAATGTTTTGAAAATTGATTTGCGTACAACAGACAGTCACGCTTTATTCTGACAGAAAATCTGTAAAAAAAAAGCCGTGACTATACAGCAAAAATCTCACATTTCCAGACGGAGTCTTTGATATTTATGAATAAAAAGCAAAAGAAAAATAAATAAATATGCAACAAATTGTACAGAAGTCTTGACATATCAGCAAAAATATGCTATACTGAAAAATATTGGAAGTGAAACATAACACGGCAGGAAAGGGGTTGTTTTTTGTAATGAAAATACATGATTGGGGTAAATTCAATATCGTATATGAAAATAACAAAACATACCTGATTTATAAAATCAAAAAAAATCAGATACTGGATTATGACCAGATTGAACGTCTGAGAACTGAAAGATACAGGAATATTTTTATTTCAGGTAAATTTTCAAACCCTGACGGTTCTATCCGTGCCAGTTATGACATCACCGGAATGACTGCATTATCTGAGTACTTGAAAACAGGTCTGAAACAATCGGAATATTTTAAAATAATTAGAGAAATTCAGAATATTATTTCTTTTTGCAATACTTCCAGCGTATCAAATGATAATCTGATATGCCGTCCGGAATATATTTATTATCATAATACAGAAAAAAAAGTGATGATGGCATATGTCCCTCTGACAGATCCGCATTATCGTTGTGACAATGTCCCGCAGTGTCTGCTGGAAATAGATAAAATTGCTGAAAAACATATTGCAATAGAAAATCCTCAGAGTATGAATGAGTACAAAGAATATCTCAAACCGTTTAAAAACTCTCTAAAAGCACACTTTTCGCCGGAGGGTCTGCTTCATAAATTAAATACAATAGAGGAAGAAGCAAACCGGAATGAGAAGCATGAATGGCCTCCTCTTCCGGAAACGCCACAGCCTCCAGTGCCGCCGATTACTGATACAAGTGTATATCTGGAAGAAAATATCTCCGGCAGACGGTATCATATTGAAAATAATAATTTTACTATCGGCAGAGAAGCATCCAGCCTGACGATTCCAAATGGAGAAATATCCAGCAATCATGCCATAATCTCTAGGTTACAGAATCAATATTATCTTCGTGATACAGAATCTCTGAACGGAACTTATCTGAATAATAAACGACTTTCACCACAACAGGATTATCCGCTTTCTGACGGAGATCATATCTGTTTCCATAAATCAGAATATATATTCCATCTTCCTGTGAAACAAAGCGGTGCTACTGTACCAGCAAACCGCGGTGCTACCGTACCGGCAACTCATCGCGTTCAGGAAGGCAGTCACGGTCAGACGGTCAAAGTTGCCGACCGGAATCGTGCTTTACAGTCAAAACAAGAAATATTCTGTGCGTATCTGAAAAAAGAACAGGACGGCAGTATTACCGGAATTACAAGTTTTCCGGCTGTCATTTCAAATATCGTGTTTCTGAAGTCTCCCTATTCTGTCACAAACTGCGGAGATACAGCTTTGATCGTAGCAGACAAGCAGATAAACAAAGACGAAACTATGGAAATCTTTTCGGGCTGTTCTTTATGTATCAATGGCGAAAATTATATATTCTATGAAGAAAACGATCGCGGGTGATACAGCATGTTTTATTATAACTATGTAACATCTGTCGGACAGAAACAAATCAATCAGGATGCCTTGCTGATCCGGAAAGCCCGTTTCCGGAACAGTGAAATCCTGCTTTCTGCCGTCTGTGACGGAATCGGCGGTTTGTCCGGCGGAGAAATCGCAAGTGCTTTTGTCATTTCTGGACTGGCTGACTGGTTCAAAACCGAGTTTGCCCAGATGAAAAAACAGGAAGCATCTGTTCTGGAAATTCGACAGAATCTTGATACCATCCTGCATGAAATGAATGATGCTCTGAATCAGTCGCATGAAATGGGAACTACACTGACAGGCTTCATTCTTGATTCCGGTACTGAAAAAATGCTGATTGTTCATGCAGGAGATACAAGACTTTATCAGATTTTCTCAGATCATATCTGCATGGTCACAGAAGACCATTCTGTTGTGGCAGAAGAACTGCGTCAGGGACTCCTGACTGAAGAACAGGCAAGACAGGATTCCCGTCAGAATCAGATCACAAATTGTATCGGTGCTGGTGAAACAAGCCGGAATTATGATTATATTATACGCAAACCTGAAAAAAATTGTATCTATCTGCTTTGTTCGGACGGATTCCGGAAACTGATTTCCAAAGATGAAATTTTTCGTTTTCTCTCGCCGGATGAGAACGGCAGTGCCCAGAAAATTCAGGAAAATTTACAAACTCTTCTGAATCTGAATCTTTCCCGAGGAGAACAGGATAATATTACTGCTGTAGCGGTCAGTTACAGATAAGGAGAAAAAGCAATGGGTCTGGAACAGTATGAAATCATCGGAGAACCAATACAAGGCGGAACTTCTCGTGTCTATAAAGCAAAAGACCGGAATGCAGCAGGTGCTCTCAGGGCTCTCAAAGCCGTAAATATGGAATATTATCAAGATGCTGTCAATGAAGTCAATCTGATAGGCCATCTTTATAAAGAAGATACTTCCAATGCGTTTTTTCCTAATATTATCACGACTTTTCTGGAAAACGGCCAGTTCTATATTGTCGAGGACTATCTTGACGGGATTGATCTCAATGAATGGCTCAAAGAACATGGTACGATGCAGAAAAAACAGTTTCTGGAAGCTGCAAAGCAAATCTGTGCATTTATGAAATTTTTCTATGAAAAAACCGGGCAGGTTTACAGCGATATGAAGCCAAAAAATGTCATGGTGCTGGAAGCCAGTGCTACGCTGACAGATAACAGCAGAGGCATGAAATTAAAATTTATTGATTTCGGTGCAGCTGTTCGGGTAAACGGAGCACCCCAGAGCTATACTGAAGAATATGCCGCACCTGAACAGTATCATACAGGGAATCTTGATCCAAGAACTGATATTTTCAATATGGGTGCTACTTTTTTTCATATGATTGAAGGAAGAATGCCCGACCCGATCGTTGACAGCAAAAATCAGCAGAAATCCAGTACAGAACGCTTTCGCTTCGGCAAGCATGTTAATTTTGAAATCCGGCGTTTGATTGAAAAATGTGTCTGTGATGCTCCTGCCGATCGCTATCAGAATTATGATGAACTGTACAGAGATCTTTGCAGAATTGAAAATAATTCTGGTCTTCGCCTGATCATGCTGTTTTTTCTGCTTTCTCTGGTATGCTTTGCTGGTGCAGGTTTCTCCGGCTATATGGCAGATACTGTAAGCCGTCAGGATGATCAGAATCAATATGATGAAAGTCTGCTTCGGGGAGATTATGCAGCTGCTTTGCAGATTGATCATACTAATCAGAATAATATTTATCAGAATCTGATAGATCATTTCACCAGTGATGAAAAAATCGACAGCAATGAAAATAATTTTATTATCAACGAAATCAAGACACAAGCCTATCTTTCTGAAAATGATCCTGATTACGGCATGATCATGTATTATATTGGCAATGCCTACTGGCTGTATTATTTCCCATTTTCGGACGGAGAACCTGATGAACTTGAACTGGAACAGAGCAGAATCAATGCTTCTTTTGAATGGCTGGAAAAAGCTGTACAGGATGATAATTTCCGGAACAGTTATCCTGATTTATATCATCGTGCAGAAATTTTCTATCATATTGGCAAATTCTATACTGAAATTGACCGCCGAGAACGTGACGGCACGGATGATAATGCATTTTATCAAGAAATATGGGAAAATATCATTGATATGACAGATTATATCAATGATGCCAATGAAGTAACCAGTGCGCGTGTATGTCAGACACTGCTGACACTGATTTCCCGCTACTCTGCAAAATTCAAACAGAATCAGCTGACTTTTGAAAAACAAAAAGCGATTCTGGATGCAGTACAGCAAAAAGTGTATGACACATCCGGAAAAATTACATATCAAAATAATTATTCTGTAGAGATTGCTCAGAATTTTGATCTGAATGCCGTAGAACTCAAACTGACAATGCTTTACGCTGAGTAAGAAAGGCTGATGAGAATGAATGTAGAATTCTGGCAGACGGCAGTACATGTGTTTCTGGCTGCCGGCATTGTATTTCTGATTCTTACGATTATATATTCTGTAAAATTCCGGCTGATTTCAATTCTGCAATCAGAATGGAACAGCAGAAAACCACAGACAGATCTTCCTGTATCTGTAACGCCGATGAATAACAGAACAGTAAAATCTGCTGACTTTCCTGAAAGGCAGGTACAGTCTGCCGATACAATTCCATGCAGACGTGTCCCGCAGGCAGGCAATACAATTCCCGCTTACCGGAAACAACTTGATGAAAATCTTTCCGATGATGAATTTGTTATAGAAGATGATATTATGATCATTCATGCCGATCCCAGCCGGATTTCTTTCCGGACTGAAAGAAATGGAGCAATCTTATGAACAAGAAATTATTCAGAAAAATCATTGCTTTTTTATCTGCATTTTCATTTGCAGCTGCCTCTAATTACGGAGTATTTTCAGAAATTGCTGAATCTGGTATTCTGCACGTTTCAGCAGAAAGTGATATTTTTCCTGAGAAATTGGACGGAACTCCGGAAGAAGATAATATTCTGCCCGAAGAAACCACTACCACAACGGAAACCTCAACTACAACAGAGACTATTAATGCAATACAGGAAACAACAACGACCACTTTCTCTGAAACAACAACGACCACTGCATCTCTGTCTTCTGAAACGACAACAACAACTACTACAACATTCATACAGCCTGTACATCAGTTTCAAAAAACTCTTCTCGTTCCGACAGATACTGAACAGTTATACGAAAAAGACCGACTTTTCTCTGAACTTATCAATGCGGTCAGCGGTGCACTGCATTCTGATTCTTTTTCTGTTTATGAAGAAAATAATAATCTTGTAATTTCTTTTTCATCTTCTGATGATAAATCCGCAAGTATCATGAATCAGATCTCTGAATTGCTCACAGATTTCAGTTATGATTATTTTTCCGATGACAGGTATTATCTCTATACTGTCAGCGAAGATACTTCTGCTTTGAATGCAGAAAAATATTATCGGCTTCAGAACGAAATACCAGCAGTGATTCCGGAGATCAATATCAAAGATGATCAGAAAACAGAAAAAAATGGAAATCTCTATATCAAAAGCGGATTTTCACTTGACGGAACTTGTTTTTCTCCTGCAAAAGGATGGCATCTGGAGCAGGATTCTGCTGATATTGCTGTTAACGGCCTTGTTGCTGTGACGGAAAATGGCATAGAAATCCGTTCTTCCGATGAAATCCGGAGAATTTTTGCAATAGAAAAAAATATACTTAGTCTGAAATTCACAAAAAATGATACTGTCTCCGTTGTGCTTCTGAAAGACGGACAGGAAACTGAAATTACTGAATTAAATCTAAATTGGTTTGAACTGGATTCTGTACAGCTTCGGATTACAGCTTCGGACGGAAACGGCCTGACAATCAATAGTATATTCAGGGAAAACGGCGAATTCTCCGGAACTGTCCGCGATCTGCTCGCTGTTACCGGACTGCTGACACAGTATACAGAATATTTAAATCAATTTCAGGCTGAATTTACCCTCAACGGTGTACCGGATGTGATGGTATGTGTCCGGATTTTTGATGACAATTCTGCCGGAGAAAATACAGAATGCCCTGTTTTTCGCAATAAAATCTGCATTCCGCTTATTGTGAAGAAAAACGGCAAAGATTATTATCTGAGTCAGTATTTCAGTCAGCAGGGAAATTCTTCCCGAAGCTCTGATATATATGATTTTTCTTCTGTTTATCAGGATTTATGCAGCGGCATATATTATGACAAAAGCCTGACATATTCCACAGGCGGAAGAAAAATAACTACGCTGACTTTAAAGTATTGTTCTATAGAAGAACTCAGCGACAGCATTCCGGCATCTGCATTACAGGACAGCATGACAGAATCTCTCAGCGGAAAGCGCAATGATATTACATTTAGTTTCCGGAAAGACACATCTCAGATTAATGCTGTATTCGATGGCCCTGCCATGAAAGACAAGGCTGTTCTGATAACAGATAATCTAAATCGCTCTCATGTAGTGCGAACAGAAACCGTTACACTGGAAGATGGCACAGAACAGATTTCTCTGAACTTTGTCGTTCCTGATCCGGAAAATCTTGATTTCTTAAAAATCTGTTCTATATTTGACATCAGTGATGATACTATCCGTTCCGTTCCGCTGGAACAGCCTTTCTTCCTATATCCTGATACAGACAAGCCTGTTATTCAAAACATCAGCAACGAATATCAGAATAGTAATGGTTGGTCTTCACAGACATCTTCCGGAAAGGGTATGTTCAGATTTAATTTTGATATATCAGATATTGCTGTTTTCCCTCATATTGTTCAGTTTTCAGATGCGCTGGAACAAGATTGTGCCTATATAGACGAAAATCCGGATTTGAATTCAATTGCCTCTGTACAGATCGGCGGTCTTGTATTTGAACGTCCGGCAGATGGCTGGACATCAGCTGTTTATCTTGACCCGAAAGAAGATAATCAGGAAGATTATACCATCCGTTTGCTTCCCATCAAAAACGGGAGCAGTTTCAGCGGAACGTTCCGTGCCGTGCTGACTCTGAAAAATTCTGCAACACTGGGTTTCCGGAGAGTTCTGACAGTTTCGGCATCTGATTTCTGCGGAAATGTCAGTGATGTTCAAACTGCTGAAATCAAAATTGATACCCATGCACCGCAAGTTTCTGGTATGTGGGCAGATCATCTGACTGATGGCCTGTTTTCACAGAAAGTTCTGAAAAGCGGACATTCTCTCGATGTCTTGGCAACAATTACAGATGAAACTTCCGGTCAGCCTTTTTCAGATATTCGTTCTGTTATATATGACTATCAGAATCAAATACAGGAACACGGCAGTTTCCCTCCGGAGGACTATGCCGGAATTTTCCGTATCCGTACAGAGGATTATGCCGGAAATGGTGCTGATTTTTATTTTTCAAAAGATGCTGATAATTTTGTAACACGTCTCCGAACGGAAGCAACCCCTATTGTGATAGATCATCTTTCTCCGCAGACACCAGAAATTTATCCTGATACGCCGGATTATACAGATTTTGAGCAAAGAAACTGGTTTGCAGATTATCCTGCACTTCGATTCCGCACAGCAGATAACGGAACAGTCAGATCTGAAATCAAAACGCTTCTGATTCAGTATAACGAAGAAACTGATATTGCTGTTCCTGTGCAGAATCTGATAAAAGAACGCTTTCCTGATCTGCTGACAGAACAGCAAGTGATAGAATCTTTTGATAATGGCAGTTTTTATCTGGAATTTGTTCCGGAAGAAAGTGATTCCCGACAGTTTCATATCTGGCTGTGCCATACAGACGAGCAGAAAATCAGAATCCGCGTGACAGATACGCCGCTTGCTCTTGATGCAGATGGAAAATTATCTGTCAGTCTCAGCAATGAGGACTATGCCGGAAATATTAGCGAAGTCCGGAACAGAACAGTTTATATTGATAATCATAATCCTGTTGCCCGCGGTATATTTTCCTGTGATGAAGCCTCTATGACCGCATTCGGCACATTTGCAAATCATCTGATCACAATCTGTGTGCCTGTTTCTGATACAGATGGTGGTATGCCGTCTTCCGGTTATCGCCGTGCTGTGCTGTACTTCAGCGGCAAGGAATATATTACTGAAACTATTCAGGACAACAATGCCTATTTCCTGATTCCTGATGAATTTTTTGAAAATTCCGTTATTTCCGGAACAGCATCTGTTATTGTAACAGATAATACTGGGCACAGTTCGGAACAGACATTTCTTCTGTCTGATAAAAAACAGTCAGCAGAACTGATGATTGAAAATAAACCGCCTGAAATTTCTGCTCCGGTGGTTTCCGGCTCGAATCGATATGAGAATTCTGCCGGAGAAGTCTGGTTCAGCAGTGATGTATCTGTCAGCTATACTGTTTCAGATGCTGATTCTGGTCTGAATGATGTGATATATTCAAGATATCATGCTCAGAATAACAGTACAGTTTATCAGGAAGAACACTATGCCGATCTTGACAGCAGAACAGCAAGTGCAGACTTTACACTGCGGACTGAAGAAAATCTGGACGGCAGATCTGATTTTCTTATGCAGATTTCTGATAATGCAGGAAATACAAGCGAAAGATCTGTTTCTGTATATAAAGATATCAATGCCCCCTATATTTCCGGATTTCAGTTTGAAGACAGCCTGTTATATGAACAGAGAAATACCAGTCAGCTGAACGTGGTTGCAGAGGGCTTTGAGAGATTCAGCCATTTCTATGCAGACGGACGTGTCATGACCGTTCTTGCTCGGGATGACAGGGGAGAAAGTGCAGGCTTACAGGAGATTATCTGCACACTGTATCAGACAGACGGTTCTGTATTTCGTGAATATCATTCCGAAGGACTGGAATATTCTGATTCTGTTTATTCAGCAGCGTTTTTCATTCCGGAAGGCTTTAAAGGCGATATTGAAGCCTATGCTGTCGATAATGTACAGAACCGTTCCGGCAATGCCTATCCTGATGGCTTTATCTCTGAAAACGAACAGCGTCATCAGTCCACTTCTTCTATTGCTATTATTCTCCCTTCAGAAACTCATCGCGACAGCAGCGGCAATCAGCTTTATCATGAGGGCGTGACAGCAGAGATTACTGTAGAAGACAGTTTCTCCGGCATCCAGTCTATTGAATGGCTGACTTCTGATTCTGATAACTGGACAACTGCACTAATCGACAGCGAAGGCAATTTGTCCGGCAGTGCAGAGGGCTGGGAAATCAGCGGACAGGAAAGAAATATTATTCTCAAAGCCTCCAGACAGCTTCATATTGATAAAGATGCCAATAATAATTTTATCAAATTCAAAATCACAGACAATTCGGGAAATGTCCGCGAACAGGAACAGTATTTCAGCATTGATACCAAAGCCCCTGAAATCACTTATTCCGGTCTTGAACCCTCGGCACAAAGGCGATATTTCAACGAGAAACAGCATATTGCTGTTGATATTCTGGAAAGAAACTATCTTCCGGCAACAGTCAACGGCCAAGAAGACGAATCGTTCCAGAAATCTGCCGGACAGCCTGATTCAGATATTGCAAAATATTCTAAATTATTTGAATATGCATCAGACGGCACTTACCGTCTGCTTGTGGAAAATACTGATATGGCCGGAAATACAGGCATACCCTATGATTCGGGTGAATTTGTGATTGATATGACTAAGCCTGTCATTCAGGAAATCGCTCTGAAAAAAAGCGGTTCTGTCTCGGCGGTAAATCTCTCACAGAGTAATTATCTTGATGCACCAGTACAGGCAGAAATCACTATTGATGAACTGAATTTTGATTCCAGTTCTGACAAAGGCGTAAAGATTCTTATTAACGGAAATCAATTTACACCAACCAGCTGGTCATCTTCCGGAACTCGTCATACGGCAGTGATTCCGGCTGAAAACTTCAGTGACGGCAAATATACAATTACAGTCTCCTGTCAGGATCTTGCAGGAAATCAACAGCAAGAAATCCGTTCAGCAGAATTTGTCATCGACACCAGAACACCGGAAGTCGAGACAGGAGGGGTCAGCAAGGCTAACAGAGGCAATGTTGCACCAAAAATCACTGTCTCTGACTCCAATCTCAGCGATTATACTGTAGCACTCATCCGCAACGGCAAAGAATGTGTGCTGTCCTATGACGAAGAGAATGAAAAATGGAAATTTGCCATCGGCGATAATATCTATATAACAGGAAAATGGGAGGAAATCAAAGAAGATTCCCGTATCACACAAATATTCCGTTTTGATAATTTCCCTAAAGATCCTGCATACGATGGCATTTATCTGCTGACTGCCACTGCAAAGGACAGTTCTCTGCACAGTCATGAAGAAGAACTTGCTTTTTCAGTCAACCGCTTTGGCTCTGCATTTACAATTCTGGATTTTGACAAAATTCATCAAAAATATTTAAATCAGGCACCTGTGATTGTAATTCAGGAAATCAATACTGATATGCATCAGGAAAATTCTGCAATTCAGATTACACTGGACAAAGGTTCTGCTATTGTCTCCCTGACAGAAAATGATTATACCGTTTCCGGCCCTGTACCTCTGGAAGAAGAATCCGGCGGTATTTCCGGCTACGAATATGAATATACTATTCTGCCGAAAGTTTTCGATCTGGATGTAAACTATGTTCTTACTATGATGACAACTGATTCTGCCGGAAATAAAAATAAAATCATCGGCGATGAAGCTCTACAGTTTACACTGGATACCAAAATACCTGACTTCGGCTGTGACGGGCTGGATAATGATGTCAGCTTCAACGAAGCAGAACACCTGTTCAGAATCAACGTTTCAGAACCTTTGCAGTATATTCGCGTAAAGGCCGCTGACAGAACCGGAACAGAAAATGTACTTCTTGAAGAATATGCCGGCATTGATGGCGGTACTTCGTTCAGTTTCTCTTTGCCGTCAGATAATAACAGCTGGACAGTTACTGTGGAAATGCAGGATCTCGCCGGAAATTCTTCCGTAACAGAATACCGTGACATTGCCGTTATTGATAATTATTTCCGCTACTTGCTGCGAACAGCATTCAGAAACCGCATGGTCTGGGCTGGCATTGTGGTTCTGCTGGCAGGTATCAGCGGAGGCATTGTCTTTGCCGTCAGACGCAGAAGAAGAAATGCCCATTGAAAACAGGAGTTTATGCTATGACAGATTTTGATATGCTTCTCAGTCAGGGAACCGTTTCCGGTGAAGAACTCGGCAGACTGATTATCCGCCATGATATTGCCCTTTACCGGAAACAAACCGGCTTATCTGACGATAATACGGAAGACGGACTGACACAGGAAATTCTTGATACACTTACCGGAAAGATCGCTGCTCAGGAAGATGCTGAAATTCTTGAAGGCTATACACAGCTTCAGTATTTTGTCCAGTATGCTCAGGCAATGTCTTATGCATATAATCAGCAGGCACAGAATGGCTTCTGCCGTCTGCTGATGTACATGTCACAGGCGCAGCAGGTGGAACATGCCCGCAGTATGCTGGAGCTGCTTCCTATGATTATGACAGAAAAACAATTCCGGAATATGACAGCACCAGATCCCCTCGCCCGAAGACGGGGAGCAGCCATTGTGGCAAACAGTTTTCCATGCCGTCCAAAATGTCTGGATCTTAATGATAATTTCATCCAGCCGGAAATTGACTGCTTTCAGGAAATGATGAGTCTGGAACATGCCGGAGAAATAGCCGAGAAACTGGAATATTTCAGAAATGATCTCCTGCTCGGAGGACTGAAATGCCAGACAGCTTATAATACACTTTTTTCGCTTATTAGTGAACGGATCAATCTGCCGGAATTTACAGTTTTCTGTACAGATACGGAAGATTTGCTCCGGCAGATTGCAGATTTTAACCGTCAGCAGGAGCAGTTCAGAACAGAGCTTGCTGGTGACGGTGCGGAATATGAAATAAAACAACAGATTCTGCATGATGTTTTCCGTACAATCAGTCCGGAAGCGATGCTTCCGTCAGAACAGGCTGTCTGTCAGGTCAGGGAGGAACTAAGCAGAATGTCCATATTCCGGACTTCAGAACTGCATCGTATGATTTCCGTTCTGCTTGAAAACGGGGGAATCACATGAATGATGAAGATAAAAAAGGAATTGACGGCAGGGCAGTATCTGTCGGCAAGGTGCTGGAGACTGATCTTTATGTAAAACGCAATATATTCCGGAGTTTAAGGCAGTCTTCTGCAATGAATCAGATCTCTATGCTGAATACAAAAGGACTTTCGGCCGCAGATGACACAGATATACTCTGTATTGAACGAGGAAATCTGAAATTGTTTTTTGAAAATTTTTCAGCTTTGCCGAGCGGCCTCCGGACTACTACACATCGTCTGCTGGATGCCATGCTGATCCGCTTTACGGAATCCGGTGCAAAAAATCCGGAAATCAGTCTTTCTCTGGAAGAATATATGGAGCTGTGCGGGCTGAAAAATCAGCAGGAAACCCGTCAGCAGATCAACAGCGACATCAAGACACTAAAGCATATGTATGTCGATTTCCGGCAGTCTTCAGGCAGAGAATGCAGTATGCAGCATGTCTGTATCTGTACGGATATGAAAATTAAAAACAGTATTATTTATCTGACACTGAGTCCGGAATTTTTTCGTGTGATGAAAACCATGCCTGTCATGCCGTATCCTGAGGAATTGTTCCGGATTAATCTGAAACAAAATCCTAACAGCTATTATTTTCTCAAGAAAATTGCAGAACATAAAAAAATGAATTATTTCAAGAAAAACGCAGACATCATCAGTGTGCAGACACTCTTGCAGTGTACGCCGGAATTGCCGGATTATAATACAGTGATTCATACAGACAGAGCAGTAGACAGAAGAATCATCCGTCCGTTTGAGCGGGATATGGATTTGTTTTCTGATTTTGATATTCTTCAATGGCAATACTGCCATACAAACGGACTGATACTAACAGAAGAGGAAGTAAATAATCTTAATTATCATATTTTTTACAGACTTCTGGTAAAAATCCACTGGAAGAATTATCCGGAACAGCAGAAGAAAGGAAGAACTAAATGAATCAGATTATTGTACAGGTTTTTCTGCCGGCCAACGGCATGACATATGATGTCCGTGTGCCGGAAAACATGTATGTCCATGACATGTGTACGATGCTTGCAGAGCTGTTCACAGAGGCAGCAAAGGGATTCTATGCCGCAGGCAGTACAAATATTCTTTGTTTTCAAGAAGTCGGCAGAAGCCTTCCGCATGAAAAAACACTGAAAGAACTGGGCATTCAGAACAAGACCAGACTGATGTTCGTATGACAGGAAGAAAAGGGGGAGTTTCATGCTTCTGATTACTTTAATACAGGATTCCTGTATCAGTACAACTGTTCTGCCGGATGTGCCGAAAGGACATTACAGGCTGAATCATCGCATAGAATATCTGAAAGAAAATATCAGCATTGATGGAATTAATAATCAATGGTGGATTGCCTCAGGCAGTCAGTACCGGATTGATAAACTTGAAGATAAACCAAGGCGGACTGTCTGTGCAGAAGATACATTTGATATTCTGACAGAAAAGGAAAAGATCTTACTCATTGCTGAAAAAATTGCAGATGAAAAAAACAGATTCCTGAAATTCAGATTTCCGGATCATGTTACAGAAACAAGTATCCGCATTGGCAGAGAACAAGATAATGATATTGTACTGGAAGATAATTATATTTCAAGCAATCATGTTACCTTGCAGCTGGAACAGGGCAAATGGTATCTCACCGCACATGAAAGCGAAAACGGAACATATGTCAATAATATAAAAGCCGAGCCGAAAAAGAAACAGGAACTGCATATCGGCGATGTTGTATTTCTTGTCGGCTATCGGTTTATTATCTGTGCTGATTTTATTGCAGCAAATATCAGCAGCAGTTGTCTGAAAAGCAGCAAAATAGAAGAATTTATTCTCAATTCGTTCAGCAGACCCCGAAATGCATCTGTCAGCGTGCCGGATTATTTCTACAGAACTGTTAATCTCGAACAGAATGCACCGGATTTTCAGCCGATTCGGCTGCTTCCGCCGGAACGGAAAGCCGACAGCAGAGAACAGCCTGTTCTGCTTTCTTTAGGCTCTGCACTCACTATGAGCACTGCATCTATGCTGGTGGCAGGCTATTCGGCACTTGCTGCCTATTACAGAGGAACAAATCTTTCTTATATCGTACCGTCTTTCATTATGGCGGGAAGCATGATTCTTTCTTCTTTGATATGGCCGAGTTTCAACCGCAGTTATCAGAAAAAATGGCAGATAAAGCAGGAAGAGGCGCGCTGTAATGATTATCATCAATATATTCTCGATCTGCGGGATAAAATTAATATTATGAAAGACGAGGAGAAAAAATATCTCCGCAGTCAGTATTATACGATTCAGGAATGTATAAACCGTGTGATCAGTCGTGACCGCTGTCTGTGGAGTCGTACTGTCAGAGATACGGAATTTATGACAGCCTCTCTCGGCACTGGAACGCGCCGTTCTGCTGTGCAGATAAAATTTCAGGAAAATGATGATATTTTTTTCAAAGACACATTGCGCTATACTATGATGCAGTTTGCACATGAAGAACAGTTACTTGAAAATGCTCCTATCACCATCTCTCTGAATCATGGCTGTATCTGCGGACTTACCGGAGATTCCGAGCAGTCGTGCAATTTTATAAAACAACTTGTTATCCAGCTTACAGCACTGTATTCTTATGATGAACTGAAATTGATTTTTATCTTCCGTGATGAAAAAGAAAACAGTCTTTCCTGTTTCCGGTGGCTTCCGCATGTCTGGAACAATGCGGGCGATTTTCGTTATATCGCTTCTTCACCGGATGAAATCAAAGAACTCGGACGGGAACTGGAAAAGGAAATCAATACCAGAACCAGTCATCCGGACGGAGATTTCCCCAGAATGCTGATTATTGCCGCTGATAAAAAACTTGCTGAAAGCATGGATATTCTTCCCGTAATGATAAAGCACAGGGAAAAACTTGGTTTCAGTTTTCTGACAGCTTTCGGCCTGTATAACTACAGCAGTTCTGATCTGATTATTGATCTCGCTGAAACACCTGTCCTGCACAGCAGGACAGAACAAGGCGAAACAGAGATTTTATGGGGAAATCCTGCACCTGTTCTGTATAATCGAACAGAACATACTAAGACAACATTCAAGCCCTATGCAATACCATCAGAAAATATACTGGAATATTATCTGGATAAAATTTCAAATATCAGGCTGGATATTTCCAGTCAGGCCTATCAGCTTCCAGATATGATCACATTTCTTGAGATGTTCCGTGTTTCCAAGGCAGAGCATCTGAACTCTCTGACCAGATGGACTGAGAACAATCCCATCAAATCGCTGAAAACAGAAATCGGTGTATTACCGTCCGGAGATCTGTTCTATATTGATCTGCATGAAAAATTCCACGGGCCGCACGGCATTATAGCTGGTACTACAGGTTCTGGAAAAAGTGAAGTGATTATTACATTTGTTTTGTCTCTTTCCGTGAATTACAGTCCTGAAGAAGTTGCATTTGTTATTATTGACTATAAAGGCGGCGGACTGGCAGATGCGTTTGATATTACAGAAGAAATTACAGTTGACGGAAAAACAATCAAAAATCATCATAAACTGCCCCATGTTGTCGGCACGGTTACTAATCTGGATGGTGATACTATCGAAAGAGCAAGAATCTCTATTGATACTGAATTGGAACGCCGGCAGTATCTCTTCAAAGAAGCCCGCCGACTCTCCGGAGAGGGCACAATGGATATTTATAAATATCAGAAACTGCGCCGTGAGGGACTTCCGCTCGACCCGCTGCCGCATTTGTTTATTATCTGTGATGAATTTGCAGAACTGAGAAGAGACAATCCTGAGTTTCTGGATCTTCTTGTCAGCACTGCCCGTATCGGCCGGAGTCTTGGCGTGCATTTGATTCTTGCCACTCAAAAGCCGGATGGTGTTGTCGGCCCGCAGATCATGAGCAATTCCAGATTCAAAATCTGTCTGAAAGTACAGGACAAAGCCGACAGCACCAGCATGATCAATTGTCCTGATGCTGCTGAAATCTCCGTTACAGGGCGTTTCTTCTTTCAAGTAGGCTATCATGAAGTTTTCACGATGGGCCAGTCTGCTTGGAGCGGTGCGGATTATATTCCTGCCGAAGAATTTATCAAAACTGATAAAGAAGCTGTTGAAATTATCAGCCGAACCGGAAATGTGCTTTATGAAAAAATCCGCCGACCCGAAGCCATCCGTCAGAGTGAAAATACAGCTGTTATTTCTCAGCTGGTTGCTGTACGGAATTATCTGATTGATATTGGTAAAAATCTGGAGCTTCCTTCGCTTTGGCTTGAGCCTGTTCCTGCAAAGCTCTCCCTTGTGGAATTGTATCGCGAAATGAAAGAACAGCCAAGGACAGGTTATTTTCCGTTGTGTCCGGTTATCGGCAAAAAAGATGATCTGTATAATCGGGTACAGGAAATTCTGACAGTATCATTTTCTGAAAAGGGCAATGTTCTGGTTTACGGTTCTGGCGGAAAAAGTCCGGATATGTTTTTCATTACTCTGATTTATTCTATGATTTTTCGTTATCGTGCCGAAGATGTCAATCTTTATATTCTGGATTTTGATGCTGGATTTCTCAAAACATTTGAAAAAGCACCGCATGTCGGAGATGTTGTGACATCTGATGCTGAAGAGACTCAGGATGTCAAACAGCTGATAGAATCTATTCGTCTGGAAATTTTAAACAGAAACAAGCTGTTTTCAGACTATCGCGGAGATTATGAGACATACTGCCGGTATTCCGGCAAGAAAAAACCGCCTTATATTGTTCTGATATTAAATAATTATACAGAGTTTACAGAAAATTTCGATACAGCTCTTACCACTTCCCTGACTTATATCGCAAGAGAGGGCGCAAAACGAGGTGTATTTGTTGTTATCGGCACATCTTCTGTCAATATCAGTTTCCGATTGAAACAGTATATTCCACAGACATTCATGCTCCAGATGAACAATCAGACCGATTATCTGAGCGTTTTCGGAAAAAATCCAGGAGTAACCCCATCCGCCTGTGCTGGAAGCGGTATTGTAATGCTCGATCATGTAGTTTATAAATTCCAGACAGCAGACATTTTTGATCCTGTTCTGCCGGACGATGTTTCTGCTGATGCAAGCAGTGAAATACGCACACTGTGTGCACAGGCACTGAAACAGAATACCGGAAAAACAGCAGTTTCTTACAGATCTTTCAGACTCTCTTCCAGTGATATTCTTGCATCAGAGAAAATTACATGTCAGCATGTTCCTGTCGGAACAGCGAATGAAGAAATTGTCTTCTACGATTTTAGTGATAAATATGTGACATTTATTTCCAGTTTTTCAGAGAAATTACTGACGAATTTTGCTGAATATCTCACCAAGGCATTTTTGCATGAAAAGACGATTGATGTTATAGTACTCGATGCTTCCGGAATGCTTCGGCCAGAAGATGAGAAAGAATATCCTTATTATTCCAATCCGGAAGAGCTTAAGAAATGGAATGATTTTTATTTAAAAGAAGAAACTGAAAGATGCAATGCCTATAAACAAGGAAAAAATTTATCAGAAATATATCATGATCTTTATATTATTATAAATGGCTTTTCAGAGCTTTGTACACGGGATAACAGCAATATCATGCTGGCCTATCTGAAAGCGATCATCGCAAACTGGACTACACTGAATACACATTATATTCTATTGGATGCTTCAGAAAATCTTCATACTCAATTCGGAGTGTATATCAATATTATTCAGGATCTGACTGATGAAGAAAAAAAGGACATGAATGCCATTAATCAGGAGCATCATCGCGATTGGTTTGATGCTTCCGCCATCTGGCTCGGTGAGGGTATCGAAAAAGATATGCTATTCCGTCCATCGGGAACACTTCCTCAGCTTTCTGATGCAGAAGCAATCCTGATTCAGAATAAAGCCGTTGTACAAAAATTCACCTTGTTTTCCTGAAAGGAGGATTATGCCTGAAAATGTTTGATGCTGATCTGATGAAATACTATATACAAAAAATTATAATGCTCACAGAAGAATTACAGCATGAAGAAACGGATATTCTGAAAATGACAGAGAAATTACATTCTTCTTTTTCCAGTGAAGAAATGGATACGTTTCTTGAGAACATCGAAAATTTCAGATCTATCTCCAGTCAGTTCTATTATACTGTACAAATCTTTCTTGAAAGGCGGGGATGATTATGGAGATACCAGAAAACATGTACCTCCAGACGGAAGAAATAATGATTTCTACAGAAAAAATGATGGCTTTTACAGAAGAATTATGGAATCAGGAAACAGCACTTATGGCATTAATAGAGAAAATAAGCTCTCCTCTTCCATTTTCTTCCACTGTTAAAGACTGGGAAAATTTTTTGATGATGATGGAAAAATTCGGATATGCTTCTGAACAATTTTATGATGCTGCATGCAAATTTTCGTTGGATATAGAAAAATTTGCAGATACAATACAGAATGCTGCCATGCCTGATGATCTGAATATAATAACTTAAGGAGGGACAATTATGAAAAAAGAGCTTTCCATGATGTACAAACATGGACAAGAAATCGCAGCTCTTGCAGAAGAACTGCGAAGCGAAGAAGCTGAATTGCTGGAAGTGATACAGCAGATACGTTCACTTTCCTCCTTTTCCGGTGAAGATATGGAAAAATTTTGTATGAATATGGAAAATCTAAGATCATTACTTGCACGAACTTATGATATTACAGAAGAGTTTGCAAAGCATATGATAAATTATGCGAATTATGCAGATGCTTTCCAAGCACTGTACGGCCCTCCGCCATCATGGCTCCCCATATCCTCATAGAATATGGGTAAAATTCAGCAAAACAATGGGTAAACCCCAGCAAAATAACGGGTGAAATTCAGCAAAAAAATTTTTCTGCAAAAAAAATCAAGCAATATCGTAAAATTTTAGCTGAATTTATACCCGTTTTATATTAAAATAACTAAAATATTAAGTTTTTCCGTTTTTTTCCTGATTTCAAGGCCGATGTGCTATAATAAGAGTATAAAATTTAAAGGAGGTTTTCCATTATGGGAACAATTAACATACCAGATGGTACTGGTGCTATTCTCAATGTTGCTACAGATCTGGATGGGCTTGTGGATGAATTCTTCAAAGAATATTCAGAACTGACCACTATGACTGAAGGTGATCTCGCTGCTAGCTGGAAAGGCGATGACTACATCAAGTTCAAAACAAATGTGGACAACAGCAAACCGAAATTTGAACGTCTGCGTGATATTCTGACAGAATATGCTTCTAATCTGCGTAATGATGCACAGGCACATGAAAACCGTGTAGCTGACAGTGCTGCTCAGGTAGATTCCAGCGTTGGCAGTCTTTAATCAGAAAGGATGGTGAATTTTTATGGCTGATAACACAATTTTTGTAGATCCTGAAAAAATCAAGGAATGTGCTGGTACTATAGATGCTCTTGCAGGCCGTATAGAGGGAACTTTTGAACAGATTGGATTAAAAGTTCAGTCAACAGAATCCCTCTTTCAGGCAGAAAGTGCAGAAACATTCAGAGAGCAGTTCACACAGCTTAAACCGGATTTTGAAAATTTTGTATCTTATCTGAGAAAGATTTCTTCTTATCTTACCCAGAACGTTGCAGATCCTACAATTGTCACAGACAAAGCTGCACTGCAAAATATTCAGAATATTCAGAAACTTTCCTGAAAGTAAATCTATCTGCTTCCTGCTTTTTCCTGCCGTTTCAGGACAGGCAGGAAGCAGATCTGCATTTCAGCGGGATTTTACAGAAAAGGGGGGACTGCTATCAGCAGTCATAAAATAAATATATGATAAAAAAACGATTGATTTCTGCCTTAACAGGTATTTCCATGCTGATCTCTGTATCGGCAGTTTTCTCCGGCTGTAGTCTGGAGGAATTTTTTACCGGAGAATCTGCACCGGAAAAAGCCATTCCGGCAGAAGCACCGCTTTCTGATGAAGTCAGTGATGCTGTTCCGACCAATGAAGAATGGCTGACTATGATCAACGATGTATTTCATATCACACCGGATAATGAAGAAAATCCCGATCAGATACAGGCCGCACAGGACTGGGGGATTATTCCGGATGCTGCCGAACTTGATCTGAATCAGCCTGTTGATGAAGAATTTGTTACTTCCACGTTGATGAAAGCTGCTGGTTTTGTCAGTCCTGATGCCGGAGACGAAGAAATCAGACAGACAGCTGAAAAATATGGAATTTCTGGAAACAATACAGCTATTACTTCACGAAGCGAAGCGGTTTCACAGCTTCTGACAGTAAAAAATGCTTGGAATCATCAGACTTTTGAACGGGACATCAATATTGAATATATGGACAATGTTGTGAATTACTGGGAAGATATTTCGCCTGATGATATTTCATTCACAGATACCGGAGTTATTATTCCGTCAGAATATACCGGTGCGCTGGAAAAAGACAGCATTCTGATTGTACCGAAAAATGAAAACGGCGAGGGCGGTGCCTACAAAACTATTTCCGTCCAGAACAATGGCGATGGTACAAGCACTGTTATCAGCATCCCTGCTTCGATAGAAGAAGTTTATAAGAGAATTGATGTTTCTGATTCATTCGATGTAGACTGCACAACAGTCGAATTGCTGAGAGACGATGTAACAGTTTCTTATCCTGACGGAACGTCCGGACTTTCCGATACATCTGTACAGAATGGCGGCATTGTGCCGCTGAACTGTGTGCCTTTGGCACAGGGCAATAATGCTGGTATTACATTCGGCATTACACTGGGCGATAATCTGGAAGTCGCTGCAACTGTTAAAAACATCCGGCTGAATACTGATATTGACTGGAGTTTCGGCATTTTCAAGGGGCTTCATGTAGATCATGTCTATATGGGTGTTGATTATGATACTGAACTCAGCCTTGCTATGAAGCTGGAAAAAAGTTCTGATGACAGTGCCGGCTGGCTTCTGGCGAGAAAGTATATTGACGAACCTTCTGTTGAAATCGGGAAAATGGCAGTTTATATCTGTCCGGGCATTTCTGTGAATCTGAGAATCAAGCTCTCTGTTGATGTCAGCGGAAGTTTACAGCTTCTCATAGATGCAGAGAACACAAAGGGTTTTGAAATCATTAATGGAAAATATCGTCCTATTGATGAAACTACTATCACTTCACAGAATATCATTGTTGCTGCCGAAATCGGTGCTTATACAACACTGATTCTTGCACTTAGTCTGGATTATATCGTTGGTGTTGCAGACCTCATCAGTCTGGAACTGAAAGTAGGGCCTACACTGAAAGGTTCTGTCACAATTCATGAAAATGATTCTTACTGCATAGATATTTCCGGTTTTCTAAAAATAGAACTCAAACTATATTTGCTGAAAGATATTGGCAATATCGGCGGATTTATCACTCTTGCAGACATCAATGAAGAGAACAGTCCATGGAAAGTTGAGCTTCTGCATATCGAGAACGGTGTTGTCACAGACAGCTGCACATGGGAAGAACCAGAAACAGAAGAGTCTTCCGAAACAGAGAATATCCCGACAGGCATTTTTGAACTGGATACTTCTTATATTTCAATTGATGTCGGAAAAACAGTCAGAATAGGCATAAAATCTCTGCCAACAGGCTATACTGCCGATGATATTGTCTGGAATTCCAGCGATCCGGATAATATTTCCGTAGATGCAAACGGCAATATATTCGCTGCTTCCAGCAGTTCTGCACTGATCACTGCATCTACATCTGACGGAAAATATCAGTTTATCTGTGCAGTCAATGCCATTGCCTCGGCAGACAGCCGGATCAGTGTTTCCGAAAATGCCATGCGTATGGCCGCATAATCAGAAAAAGAAAGAAAAAAAGAAAGGTGATTCCTGATGATAAATTATAAACGTCCTGCTGCCTTGCTTGCCTGTTTTTCGTTTCTCACATGCCTGACAGGATGTGATTTAGCGGAATTTTTCAACGGATCACAGCAGTCGGCTTCCGTTCCGGATACTGCTTCTGTGCAGAGTATGACAGCATCTGCGGAAATTCCTGAAGAACTGATTCCGGAAGTACATGAACTTGTTCCCGACAGTGCTTATAAAACTATCAGCGAAAATAATGATATTTTATTTGAGACAGCACTTTCTCCAGATGAAATCGCTTCCGGTGTACAGCCTGTTCTTTTAACTGAAGATAATACAAGAGTTTCCGAAATGTATGATGATGGCACAAACGGTGATAAAAAAGCGGGTGATGGCATCTATACCTGCCGCATTCAGCCGGATGTGCAGGAAGAAACACAGCAGATATATAAAGTTCAGGCCGGAGATGTGATAACCAATCCCGTAACTATACGTTATTTTGATCAGCTTACTGATGATGATTTTGAAGATGTGGATTCTGTAGAAAATACATTTGAAGAAATTACAGCAGAATTTCAAGATCAGAACGGTAATATTCCGGAAAATCATCGTGAAGATGCACTCAGTGCGGCAGCAGCTCTGGCAGAACAGATGTATCAGGACGGCCGCGCTGTGGAATACAGAGTCAATGCTAATTATAATAACGTAGTTGTCAAGCTCAGCAGCGGCATTACTTATATTTACGAAATTCCGATTGAAGGAACAGAATCAGTCGGTGATGCACAGGAAATCAGTGTCATTACCTGTCAGCCAAGAAATGATGACCTGACAACTACAATTCCGGATGATTCAGCAAATTATATTGTAAATGAATTTGAACAGATCAATTTTACATCCAATTTAGATAATGGTTCAGTTACAAGAGAAACTTTAAAAAATTTTTCTTCTGATCAGATTATTATCTGGAACGGCCATGGCGGTTTTGATTCTGTACTTCATGCCTATGTTCAGCTTGGAGAGAAAGCTCCTAAAAAAGCATATACAGATACTGATTATGTTGAAGACCGGATTATTTTCGGCGGCGGCTATGCTTGCTACACTTATCGGTTTATAGATGCTTACTGTGGAGATATGACAGACACTCTGCTTTATCTTGGATGCTGCCACAGCGGACAGGATGGCGTTCTTGCTTCCAGTTTTCTGAGAAAGAATTGCAATGTTGTGATTGGTTTTTCTGAAAGTGTCTATGCAAGTTATGACCGCAATATTATGCTGACTTTCTGCAAGAGTCTTGCCAGTCAGAAAAAATTTCTGTTTTTCTTCAATAACGGATATCACACAGCTGGTGAAGCACTTCTGAAAGCTAAAAAGAAACATGGTAACAATGACGGATCTCCGGAAAAAGCCGCTCCAGTTCTTTTTGGCAGCAGCAGCTATACATTAAAGAAACTCGTAGAAGAAACAGAACTGGAAACTGATACGCAGGGGCTTACAGAAGCAATGGGTTCTGTCTCAATTGATAAATCTTATATCAGTCTGAATGCCGGTGAATCGGAACAGGTGACAATTACGTCCTATCCTGACGGCTATACAGCTTCGGATTTCATATGGGAAATTGATGATACTTCTATTGCAACTGTAAATAATGGAACAGTTACAGCTGTAACAACCGGAAGCACTATTCTGAAAATTACTTCTACAGACGGAAAATATTCTCAGTTCTGTGCAGTTGTAGTAAAATAAAATATATTATTGCAGTAAAAAAAAGTGTGCCGATCTGCTGTCAGCACACTTTTTTATTATTTTGCTTTATAATTATCAGATATATCGAACGGGAATATAATTTTTCTTTGCATAGATTTCAATTCCGGTGGAGCAATACTGAGGACTATAGTTTAAAAAGCCCTGTTTCCCATAGAATAATAATAAATCGCTTTGATCAATCATGAATTGATCTGCTTTCTGAAAACTTTTATCATCATCGAAAACAGAACTATACTGTATTGTATCAGCAGATAATTTTATTTTGTGATAGCGTTTTTTCATAGAAATCTGCCATTTATCTGCCTGATGTTCATGCGGAAGCACAAGATGCAGAAATATATCCGGATACGTTTTTTTCAGAATACAGATCATTTCTGCTGACCAGAGCGGCACACCCCATGCACCATTTGTATAAAAATGTCTGTAACCCTGCTGATACAGATTCAAAAGAAGAAATAAAATCCTTTGTTTCAAAATTTGTGCTTCTTTCTGAGAGAGAAATATTTCTTCTGCTCTTGAAGCGATTGTTACAGTCAAATCAAATCACCTCATCCGCGTTTGAGAATTTTCAGAATCGTCTGCATAATCGCTGAGAAATTAAAAATCACCATAAAAATCAGAAAGCCGATCTGCATAGGAATCAAGAAAAACGGTTCTGTGATCGCACCAATGCTCATAACAAACAGGACTATCAAATTGCTGGTAAAATGCAGATGATTCACTTTGAAATAAATTAATTTTCTGGTATCGACAATCCGGACAAGATAGCAGACAAAATAACTCATAAACGTAGCAATGACAGCTCCCTGTACACCCCATTTATAAATTAAAATCACATTCAGAATTAAATTCGTACAGGCAGCAATTAGACTTGTCCAGAAACTGTGGGTTGTTTTCTGTGTTGCCGTATAAATACTGCTCAGGAACTGATTCAGACTCATCATCAGGACGCCAATAATCAAAATCGGCGTAAATTCAAAAGCTCTTGCATAAGCAGGGTCAGTACTGGAGTCGATCAGAATTGCCGACAAAGGCTTGACCAAGGCAATCATGAAAGCTGCTCCGAGAAACATCACAGACTGATAGGCCGAAAAGATTTTCTGATAGAATTTTCCTCTGTCCTTGCTGTTATTTTCTGTAATCGCTGACATATTCCATGCCTGAAAAAAGATAGTAGAAACCATAGAAATCAGATTCGGAACTTTAGAAGCCGCATCATAGACACCAGCAGCTACTTCACCTACATCCGGACTTTGTGCCGCTGTCATATATCTCACAAAAATTCTGTCAGAAAATCCAGTAATAATCCAGAGAACTGCTGTAGGAATCATAGGAATCGAAAACCGGAGCATTGTTTTCATCATTTCAGGATTAAATTTTTTTAGCTTAAAAAATTTCCAGAGCTTCGCCACAATCCATAAAAAACAACCGGAACAGAAATCTGTCATGATGCTGGAGAGCATAAACCCAGTTACTCCCATATGCAGACCGGAAATAAAAATAATATTAAAAATAAACAGTGTCAGAGTCGCAAGAATTCCATCAAGAGCAAACAGTTTCACCATTCCCCTCGCCCGCACAAACTGAGAACTTAACTGTCGGAATGAAGATGCAATAATAAATAAAAGCAATAATATCACATATCCATGGGCATATGGCAGAAAATTCAGCAGCGGCGACAACAAAAGCAAAATGATCATGCCTGCTGCTTCTACGATACAGGCCGAAGTAAATACTTCTTTATTATCATACTCTCTGTCAAGTCCGTATCGAATCACAGCTTCTGCGATGGAAAGCGTTACGATCGGAATAATAAAATTTGCTGTCTGTTCCAGTAATGATTTTGTACTGTTATCTGCTGATGGAATATGATGCGTATATAATCTTGTAAGAAGCAGAAGCAAAATTTTGGATCCAAATGAACCGATTGCAAATACTAAAGTATTCGCCGCTAGTTTTTTATATTTATCCAACAGGAGACCTTCTTTCTGAAAATAATACTTATATATTATAGCAGATTTTACTCAAAAAGGCAAGTACCTGAAACAGAGAAAAATAAACTCTTCCTTATCTGAAAAAATACAATACTGATAAAAATATTCTATTTTTTTCAAAAAAACTCTTGACAAATTAAAAAAACTATGATATAATAATAAAGTCGTAAAGATAAATTAAAAATAGGGGTATAGCTCAGTTGGTAGAGCAGCGGTCTCCAAAACCGCGTGCCGAGGGTTCAAGTCCTTCTGCCCCTGCCATTTTCTTATGGAGAAAACAGCGTAGATTCGCAGTTTTCTCCATTTTCATTTTCGCCTGTATGACAGTTTGTCCGTTGTTTGTCCGTTATTCCAGACTTTTCGGATTTACACTGAATTTCCGTCCGAATTTTTATCTGTTGACTTGTCCGTTGTTCGCTTGCCATAGATGCAGTCTGCAACGCTTGTCATGGCTCTTGCCTGTGCTTCCTGAAAAGAATGAGCATAGATATTCAGAGTTGTGTTTACATCATTATAACCTAAGCAAGCCTGTACTGTCTTGACATCGACACCGTTCAAAATCATAGCCGAAGCATTGAAATGCCAGAAAGAATGTATATTCACGAACCGCATTCCGGTACGTTTGCAGAATTTCTCAAAGAATTTGTAAGGTGAACGGATTCCCATCGGCTCACCATTCCATTTGGTGAACAGTCTGTCATGTTCAATCCACTTGTCACCGAGATTGATTTTATAGTCATTCTGCCATTCCCTGAATCTAAGCAGTTGTGAAATCAGTTCAGCCGGAAGTTTCAGCACACGGTTACTGCTTTTTGTTTTCGGGGTATCTGTATAGATTCCCTTTTCTTTTGTCCATTCAGAAGTTCTGCTGACGGTCATCAAAGAATTATCCCAGTCAAAATCTTTCCACTCCAGTCCGAGCAGTTCTCCTCTGCGAAGTCCGGTAAATACTGCCAGTGTGAAAAATATCACATATTTGAAATTGGCTTCGCTCTCATGTTCAAACAATTCGAGCATCTGCTGAACTTCATCGAGCGTATAGATTTCACGTTCTTTGGGGTTAGGCTTCGGAATTGTCACGTTTTTGCACGGATTGGAAGTAATCATCTGCTGTTTCACGGCATAATCAAACACTGTCGAGATAAACGAAATATGATTCTTAATTGTTTTCGGTGCAAGAGTGCCGATTTCTTCGCCTTTTGCGTTGAGTTTCTTCTCATGGGTGAGCTGTGTCACAAATTTCTGAATCGTTCTTGTCGTGATTTTATCCATTCTCAGATGTCCGATAGCCTTGTAGACACGACTTTCCGTGATGTGATAACAGCGAATTGTCTGTGTTTTCAGCTTGATTTCGGCATATTCCTTAAACCACTGTTCCGCAAAGTCCTGAAATTTCATCGCTGTTGTGATTTGACCGTTCATGCAGGCTTCCTCAAACATTACCGCCTGACGGTTGAGTTCTTTCTGAATCTGCTTTTCGGTCATGTTTTTATCAGGTTTCCAAGTCATGGACTGTTCGACCTGATTCCCTGATGTGTCATATCCGCAGGAAACTCTGATTTGATAAGAATTTCCACGCTTACGAATGGTTGCCATAATAGATATCCTCCTTCGATATTCATAGACTTTATGACATACCCTTGTGCAGTTTCTATTATATCACTTTCTTGCTTTAAAGTCAAGAATTTTCTTGAGAATATGTCATAATTTTTCGTAACTTATTCTAATGTGGATTTTCTTTTCAGATGATTCTGCTGATAGCGTTCATATTCCGACTGCAATCCGCTGACCTGAATAAATTCCATTGCTTTTCTGTATTTTGAACGGAGCTGTTCGAATTCGGAAATTTTCTGTGCTTCCTGTTTCAGCTTTTCTCTTGAAAAAGTCGCTGGCTGCCGATAGTGGGCTAATTCCAGAGTCAGCTTTTGAATTTCTGCTCTCATGCTGTCCACTTTTTGGAGAAGTTCCTTATTTTCGGATTTCAGCTTTTGGGTAGATTTTGCTCCGGCTATCTGTTTTTCGGCAAGTGTCTGAATATTTTCGTAATCTTCCTGACTGAGAGTAACCTTGTTTCCGAATACTGATTTTTTCACTGGAATCTCGTCAATTTCAGCAATTCTGGATTTTTTCTGCATGACTCTGCTCAACTGTTCACGGGTTTCGGAAAGTTCAGCGGAAATCTGCTCTTTTTCGGATTCCAGAGCGTGAATCCGGTCTTGATGTTCCTTGTATTCTTCGACTGTATAGCTGTACCCTCTGGATTTTTTGGGTTCAGAAATCTGAATGCCGTGTTTCAGGCAGATGTCATGCAGAATTTGCCATTCTGATTTTCGCCAACGGTTGACTGCGTCCTTGCCGTTTCCGAATCCCATTTCTTTGAGTGCCTTTGCCATAGCGTTTCGAGTGTCCAGTCCCTTGTCAAAGTGGCCGACCGGAATGTAGTCAATGTGCAGATGCGGAGTCGCTTCATCGAGGTGCATCATGGCATTGAACACATAAAAATTTGGATTTCTCTGCTGAAAGCCGTTCATGTATTCCGTCAGGCACTCAACGGCAATTTCTGAATCAGAAGTACCGACACCTGTATCATCTTTTGTGCCAATCTGCACTAAGTCCTCATAGAAACTTTTCTGCTTGTTTGCTCCGGTGATAACATTTGCAGTAGGCTTGCGACCGAACAGATGTTCAAAGTAGTTTTCAATTTTGCGGTCACTTCGTTTCTGTGTGGCATTGTATCGGGTGACGGCATCACTGAACAATTTTTCATAAGCGGCTGCCAAATCCTCACGGACAAAGACGATATTATTTTCAGTCCGGCTCTGGTCAATATTTTTGGCAGTGAAAATTCTGTTGTTGTGTGTCAGACTGCCTTTTCCCTGACACATGGAAATCGTTTTTTCTGTCATAAAAATCCCCTTTTTAAATCATAAAATTTTGAGTCAAAACGGATTTGAAAGGTCAGGAGACCTCAAATCCGAAGTTACTCCGGCAGGAGTAAACCCCAAAGCACTTTTGACATTCCGACAAGCTCCATATCAAAAGTGCATTTGGGGCAGCGAGGCGGTCACACAAGGAATTGTGGACACGCTCCCGCTGAAAAGTCACTTCTGAAAATAAGAAATCAGGTCAGCCTTGTTGACGAGAATCTTGCCACGCTTGCCCTCACCGGTGCAGACGGATTTCACTTTTCCCTGTGCGACAAGCTGACGGACGGTATGTTCAGAAAGTCCCTGAATGACTTCCGTACACTCCTTGACGGTCAGCATTTCCACCGGATTGTCAGCAGATTTTGTGATTGTATTCGTCTTGAAACCGTCAGGCTCTCTGTCGTAGGCAACAGCAGTCATGAGGTCAAGAATCTGGTTGAGCAGTTCTTCTTTTCTTGCGCTTGTCATAATAAAACATCTCTCTTTCTAAGTTTTATAATTATGGATTTTGCACATTTTGAGCATTTTGTAACTGCAAAGTGTGCAAAATGCGGAAAATCCAGATTTCATCATCTGTAAACAGCAGGATTGATGATAATATCTGTGATTGTTTTGTTGTTCGCACCCATGCTTGTGATACGCCGGATATATCCGTATTCTTCGAGCATATCGACTGTTTCAGCAAAATCCTGAGCATTCTTGAAAAGTGTGCATCTGCACAGCCTGTACAAATCATTCTGTCGGATATTCTGAACACGTTTCGATTTTATCTTTTCGAGGACTTTTTCAGCTTTAATGGTTGCAGTATCCACATCGCTCAGACTGTAAGCGTAAATCGCCTGTTCACGGTAATACTCTGCTATTGAAATCGCATTGCAGAGCGTAGTTGTTCCGACACGGATTTCCGCAGGATTTTCATTTTTCAGGAAACAAATCACACAATGGAGGATTCCGCAAATTCGCAGAATCAAGCCGTGATATTTACCGCCCCAGTCCTTGCAGAATGTCATTTCTGTAACGAGCAGTTTTTCAATGTGATTATTATAGAACTCCACAAATTCATGGAAGGCTTCGTTATCGAAATGAAGATACAGTTCCATGCTGTCAGAACAGCCGAATTTGATATGCAGAAGATTATAAATCAGGTTCTTGTAATTCTCTGACACAGTTTCCGGAACAGGAGCAGTGTCATATCTGCGGAAACCGATATTGCTTTTCGGAAAACAGTATATCAGCCTTGCAATCAGTCCGCTGCCGCGGAAAGCCGTATTATCAATCAGACTGTCAAACACATACGGCTGACACGCAAGGCAAATCGAAAGATACGGCTTTTTCAGAATAATGCTCTCACGGGTTGCCCTGTCGCTGATGTAGGTTTCACCATTCCAAGATTTCAGGAGCAAATCCAGATTTGGAACATTATTGCTGTATCTTCCGCCGAAATTGCCTAACATTCCGGCTTCATCGGACATCATCAAAAGTGTTCCGTTAATTGCAAGCTGACGGACAAGCGATTCCGGAGTAATGTCATCTACAACGATTCTGCGAAATTCTACAGAGTTCAAATTGCTAAGTTGACTTTGAATATCAGCAATTTGTTCCGGAGTGACATCTTTTTGCTTTTCGAGTTTTTCAAGCTGAGTGGTCAGAATTTTCTTTTCAGCCTGACTTCTGAAAATATCATCTTTGTGTTGTTCATTCCATTCGCTGACAAAATCTGCATACGGACGCTTGACCATAGCAATCACAGGAGATTTTCTGAAACTGGGTTCAGCAATCGTCAGCGAATCAATCACAAGCGGTTCGGTATGGTCATATTTTCCGCACATCCGATACACTCCCGAAAAGCAGTAGCTTACAGAAGAAAGAATTGCTGTCCCTGCCATTGAAATATCAGTCGAGGTACTGTCGGCAACTGCCAGAGCCATTTCTCTCAGAATCGGCGGAAGTGCATCAACAGGAAAATTCATCAATGCCGATTTGTCGGAACGGAGTGGCATGGGTTCTGTCCACGGATTTGGTTCATTGTTCATTTGTTGTCCTCTCTTTGTATAATTTTTGAAATCTGAAATATCTTGACAAATCTTTCAGTTCATGTTATCATTTTAGCATAGGCAGTTTGAATTTTCAATATGTCATACGAAATTAGGACAGTGTCAGGAAGAATTAGGACATGGAAAAAAATGACAGGCTGAATCAGGAACTTACCAGAAAGAATATTATCGAACTGCGAAAAAAGCACGGATATTCGCAGAAAAAACTTTCTGAACTAATGGGAGTATCACGTTCCTACTACAACAGCCTTGAAACCGGATATCTTAAAATCACAGAATTATATGTACAGACAATCGCTGATTTTTATCATGTGCCTTTTAATTCAATAGCAGTCTTTTCACGGGGATATGATGAGGGATTTCAGCAGGGAATAGCAGTCAGAACCAAGCTGGAAAAAAGTGAATTCGACAGCATGAGCATGAAAATTTACCAGCTCGGAAAAGAACTGAAAACCGGAGAAAAATATGTGAGTACGCTTTATCCGGCACTCAAAGCAATGGGTTATACAATTGAAGTAGTTGATATCACACAATGCAATCCTGTAAAAATACCGCCTGAAATACTGAATTCAATTCCGGACGGAAAAATATTTGTTCTTAAAAAAGATAATAAGAAAATCTGTTATTTATCACCGAATGAGTTTCATTCCTATGAAAAACATCTGACATCTGCAATTAAAGGCTATATTCAGGAGTTGACCGAGAGTTCCGATAAGGCTGATTTGAACAGGAGCTATTCATTAAAAAGCCGTCCAAGAGTCATGAAATTCTCCAGATATAATGACCCGGTAGTGAAAGCATTAGGGGGAGAACTTCATAAATCACCTAAAGGCAAGCCGATTCTTTGCGGACCATCACCAGATGAAAGGTATTCTATCAAACATCAGATTGAAGAACTCAAATCTACTCTGGATGAACACAGCGAAATGCTCGGCAGTAATGAGGACGAAAAAAATCAGTAATGCCGTCTGAAAAGAAAAATCAGGGATATGCTCTTAAAATAGGCATATCCCTGTAATTATTTGAAGTTGAAATCTAAAAACATCTTGATGTGCTGTTCAATATACTGTTTCTGCCGTCGGGTGAGTCTGTTGTATCTGTCCAGAAATGTGCTTTTGTCCTCAGTTGTGAGTTTTCCGGTCAGAATATAGTCCGTTGATACTTGCAGGATTTCGCAGAGCTGAAGCAGGATTTCAAATGACATACCGACATGACCGTTTTCAATTCTGCTGTAATGATTCTGCGATATATCGAGCTTTTCATAGACATACTGCTGTGTATATCCCAG
>Ga0326513_10000552_pt1 | contig 31834 bp, 56 predicted proteins | sample 2_2465_0518_D_FD_203654 | JGI IMG/M metagenome (GOLD analysis project Ga0326513, IMG submission 203654) | Bovine rumen microbial communities from UC Davis, California, United States - 2_2465_0518 | ecosystem: Host-associated > Mammals > Digestive system > Stomach > Rumen | place: USA...
AACCAAGCATAAACCCTATATATATAATCCATTTATATCTCCTTATCTAAATATTTTTCATAAAGTAATAGTTCTTCACATAATCTATCTATAACTCTATATAAAGCTTCTTTATTTAAACTATCTAGCCATTCTTTTCTTTCTTCTGATGCCATTTCTTCTAGTAATTTATTTTCTTTACCTACTCTTATATAAATACCACTATTCATTGTTGTTCTCCTTATCTACTTTATCTAATATTTCTAAAAGTTCTTTTTTATTAAAATCATATAAATGATAGCTATAAAACTGCATACCATTAAAAGCATTATCACACTCATACTTTATATGTTGTTCTATATATTCTCTTACTTCTTTTATGATATTATTTAATCTTTCTATTTCTTCTTGCATATCTAAATATGTTGGCTGTTTTTGCTTTTTACTATAATCTGGTATTTTCACTCTTTATCATCTCCTTTTTTCTTTGATTAAATAATCTTCATATAAGTTTGTTGCTTCATCTGAATTGTCTACTAAATATTCTATTATTTTATTTAATCTTTCTATTTCTTTGTCTTTTTCAACACACATTTCTGTCATTTTTATTAAATCATTTACTACTGGTTCTATTTCACTCACTCTTTATCACTTCCTTTTAGTTCTTGTAATCTTTTAAAGTATTTTAACCAACATTTTTTATAATCATCATTACAAGTTTCTTCACAATAATCATCTTCATAAAATACTTCTTGTGCTCTTTCTTCATCACATTCCTCCTGATAACCAAAGTTCAAAGGACATTCTTCTTTAAAAAAACCAAAATCTAATATTGTATTTATGATATTATTTAGTCTTTCTATTTCTTTATGTTTATTGTTTATTATTTCAGTTGCTGTATCTAATGTTTTATTTAGTCTTTCTATTTCTTCTGTTGCATCATCATAAAGTTCATTAAATATTTCAGTAGGAATTATTGTTGTTCCTCCGTGTTGATGATATTGTTCATAAAATTCTTCTTCTCTTAATTTCACTCTTTATCACTTCCTTTTAATGTTTCTATAATATGGTTTATTTGTTTTCTATCTATTCTTTCATCGTGGTCTAAAAATGTATCATCACCCAATATATAATCGTATTTTTTTTCTATATATTCTATTGCTTTATCTACTTTTTTAGCTTCGTCATAGAATTTACTTTCCCATTTTGTGCTTTCAGCTGTTAATCTTTCTATTTCTTTTTTCAACACTTTGTTCTCATCATACAAATCATGCACTCTATCTTTTAGCATATCGTATTCAGCGTCTGCTTTAGCTACTATTTCTTGTATTTCTTCATTTGTCACTCTTTCTACCTCCTTAATACCAATGGTGGCTTTGCCAGAAGCTCCAAGCATTACTAGGTGTTTTATATCTATTTTTGATATAATCTCTACACCACCTTAATTGTGTTTTATAATTAGTTCGCCAATCTTTTCCGTAGCTTGCCATTTTCTTGCCTGGTAAAGCTTGACATAAACCTGTAGCTCCTGATTTTTTATTTTTTGCATAGGGGTTAAATGAAGACTCACGTTTAACTATCATTAACCAAGCTATATAGTCATCATTACTCCACCCATATTCAGCATTTAAAATATTCATATAATGTTGAATTTCTGCTACGTTGTATCTATAATTGTATTTTGCTTTCTTAGTTGCTTTTTTCTTAACCACTTTCTTTTTCGCACTTTTAACTTTTTTCTTTTTTTGCGAAGTCTTTTTAACCACCTTTTTAGCCTTTTTCTTTTGCACTGTTTTTTTATTTTTTAGTGCATTTTTAGCCACTTTAATTGTACTTGCTATAGTTATCTCATTTTTTGCGATAACTGGCTCACTATATATTAACAAAACCCCTGAAAGTATTATTAATATATTTTTCATTCAATTACTCCTTTGTATCTTTTTCTTCCTCTATATCCATTTCGAAGTCGTCGTCCTCATCTGGTATGGCTTGTAGTATACACATAAGTATTACTCCTATCATTAAGCCACACATAATACCGCTAAAGAACTCCATTACTTATCACCTCTTTTTTTATCTTTGTTATAGTTGTATTTTACGTATCTAGATTTATTACCAAACCTATCAGTAAAGTCTATCCATTCGTTATCTATATCCATTCCGTATTTATGTCTTAAGTTAAAGATTATAGCTGATAATCTAGTAGCTCCATATTCTTTGATAGCTTCCCAACTTGTTATATTTCCTTTTTCTTCTAAATGCGTTAAAATTGCGTTTTGTTTACTCATTTTAAAACCTCTTTCTAATTATTTGATATATTTGTATATTCTCTTTGTAATTGACTCTCTATGAGTCTTATTTCTAGCTTTAACGTGTTAATAGCCTCTTGGTTTGCTTTATATATTGCCTCAGCTACGTCACGTTTAAATCTTGCCTCGGCTACTGAGGGGATACCATAACAAGTTAATTGGATAACTCCTATAGCTTCGCCCTCGTTCCTTAGCTTTAATACTTCTTGTCTTAGAAGTATCTTATAGTCACGTTCCGTTTTAGCGTATTCCGAGCCCGTTTGACGTAACTTTTTAAGCGACGCGCTTAATTGGTCTAGCTTGGCTTGTAAATCGTTGTATAAGTCCATAAATCACCTCTAAAAAGGTAACTCGTATATATCGTCGTTATGTTCTTCCCCAAACTCTTTGAATAAATCGCCTGAGTCATTTTTAACTTCTTGCTTTACTATATCTTTTTTGCTATCTCTTATTACTTGCTCGGCTGTTTCATATTCCATACAAACTACATAAGGTATGGTACGTTTATCTTTGCTTAAGTAAAAACTTATCCAAGCTCTCTTTAAATAAATCCTATCTCTATTTTTAGGAGGCTCACATTTAGCGAACTTCACATCTATGTATCCGTTCTGGTATGAGCCGTCTTGCATTTTCTTACTCATTTGGAGTCTATAAAATTTAGTTCCGTTTATTTCCTTTTCGTATATAGTGTATTGTTTATCGTCTTGTATATTCATAATTAACCTCTTTTCTCTATTATTTCTTTTATTTGCTCGTCGCTTAACTCATTAGTAGTTTTTACTTTGTAGTACTCGCATATCTTATCTACGTCTAACCCTTTTTCATTTATTACATTTACTAATTTTAGTGTAAGTGGCATTCTCTCGTCCCACTCTTCCTCGGTTTTAGGCGTTCTACCTGTAAGTAACTCTATAGCTTTTAGTATTTCTTGATTGTTTGAGTTATTTAATAACCAATCTATATATGGATTTTCTTCTTTGATTAAGTCTATTAACAACTTGCCTTTATGCTTACCGAAGTTGATAGTATACTTTTCAGCTTCCTCTTTTGTCATTTCTTTAGGTTGATTATATTTACTATCACCCCAATATATATCGGCTCCCATTCCTAAACTTTTACAAGCTACGCTAAGGGCGTCAGTATAAGCCATTTTAAAACATTCGTCATTGGTATAAAGGCCATTTCTTTCTTTAGCTATAAAACTACTACCTCCTGTGCCCTCTATAGGTTCGCTCCATTCCCCTTTATCGTTTTTTATATAAAGGTCTATGTCTACTATAGCTATCTTTTCGCCGTTAGCTCCCTCTATTATTTCTTTATTCTTTATAAAGGTTTTCCACCCAAACCCACATATACCAAAAATCTCGGTTAGTTTTTCTATACGCCACATTGGTTTAATATCCGTCATACCATTTAATCGCCCACCATTTATCTTTTTTTGAGCTTTATCTGGTACGGATTTTACTTTGTTATATATAGAAAGATTTTCACTTTCTTGTTCTTGATTGATTTCCTCTATTTCTATCTTTTCTTCTACTATCTCAGTTTTCTTGTCTTTCATAATAAACTTCTCCCTCTTCTCTCATTCTATCGTAGTCTTCTTCTGAAAACGTATTTCTTATAAACTCAAGTTCTTTCTTTAACTCGATATTTTCATTTATTAATTCATTTAGCTTTTTAATAGTGCTTAATTGTAGGCTATTACTATTCTCTTCTTTTCTAGAGTCATAATCGTCTACTACGTCTTTTAGTTTTTCTTCAGCATACTCTCTACTATCTTGAGTATCGTCTAGGCACCATAGTAAATCTTCAGCACCTATATAGTATCTATCGTTATATTCCATTATTTCGTACTTTCTAAAGTTTTCTTTCTCTAGTTTTTTTATTAGGCTAATCCATTTTTCGTCTATTTCTATCATATTCTTTTCCTCATTTCTTTTTTAAATTTAAGTAGAGCTTCTCTTTTATTGATTTCTTCATCGTGTATCTTTTGTTTTTCTTTATCTACGTATAAAGAGTAACCACACCAATGGCAAACTACACTTTCTACTCCTGGTTTTATTACTACGCTTTTGCCACATTTACATTTATATGTATGATTGGTTCTTTCTTGGAGTATCTTTTCTACATTGTCGATTTTACCTTTGTTCCAATTTACGTATCTATCTACTGAGTAGACAACCATTTCTTACACTCCCTTTTCGTTCTGGCGTGGTATCTATCTATTGAGTAGTTTGTATGTACTTCCCAAACTATCCACGTATTTAAGTATTTATCTTTTTCTATATTAAATTTCATTGCAATTCCTCTATTCCATATTTTGGTTCACGTCCGTAAAATGTTTCTATGACGTTTGTTATGCCTCTTTTTTCAATTATGTCAGTAACATTCGGTAACGCTTTTTCTAAAACGAATATATATGCCTTATCAAAGTCTTTATTCGCCATATTGTATAATTTAGCTAAGTCCTCTAATTCTCTTTTAAAGTATTTTCTATATATTCTTTGTAAGTATTTAATACTCCTACACCTATCTTCGTGTTGGTGTATTTCTAGCCTACTCATTATTCTTTTGCAAAACATACAATATACTTTGCCTTTAGAATTTTCTTCTTTGTCTTTAGTAGTAAGTAAACCTCTTATAAGTTGGTAAGCGTCTGGTTCTTTACCATAGTTGTTTTCATTTTTTAAGAACTTTTCTAGACTACTTTTAATATCTTCATAATCGTAAGGCTCCATTATATGAGTCCATTCGTTTATTAAATCTTTGTATATCTCATCACCTAATCTAGTAACAAAGTAAGGTCTATGTACTTGTATTATTTTCACTAGATTGTTTACGTCATTTCTTGTCATATCCCTAATCTTCTATTCCTTTCCTCTACGCTTTCTATTTGAAATCTAGGCTTGGTTTTAGTGTCCTCTCTTCGTTCCCACGTTCTTACACAAGCTTTCCAATCTTTCATTTTGTTTTTACCTACATACCAATCTTTACTTTCGTAAAAGTCGTAGAACGCCTCGGCATTTATGCCGTTATTTCTTTCTAAACAATATTGGTTGATTTCTTCTAGTGTAGGTTTGATAAATTTTCTTTTAGCTTTTTCTTTATATTCTTTATTACTTAATTCTTTATTATTTAATTCTTTATTATTTAATTGTGCTTTATTTTCTATATCTAGCTTTTCTATATCTACATTTTCTATATCTTCATTTTTGCGATATAGTGGCTTTTCGTATATGTCATAAGTCCAACTATCTATTTTTCCGTTTACATAATTCCTGGTTCTTTGTAAATAGCCAAACTCTTCTAATTCGTTTAATATAGAGTTAATACAATTACGGCTTTCTAGGTTTATTTCCGTTAATCCAAGTACTGAATAATCCCAATCGTCTGGTAGGCTTAACATTTCACTAAGTAAACCTTTTGCTTTTAAGCTCATTCTTTTTTCTTTGAAATGGTATTTACCCATTGTTACATAGTCTTTATTTTTATTAACTCTAAACACTGTCATTACTTTTCACCTCTATGTTGTGTATATTAGGTATCATTCCTATTAAGTAATATTTGTAATCATTCCATTTACTACATTCTTCCCATACGTTTACAAAGTCTTCTAGTGCTCTTAAATAATTACTATTTATTCCATTACCATTTTCTAACACTGATTTTATTTTCACTTCAATATGTTCTTGATATTTTAAGTGTTCTAAAGTTCTATGGTAATCTTGATGTAGTTTTTTTGGTAACATTACTAAATTAGCAAACTGGTTATTGTTTCTATTCATATCAATATGATGTATTTCATATCCTTTTGGTATTTTTTGATTAATCATTTTTTCATATATACTTCTATAGCTCATAACTAACCTCTTAGCTTGTCTAACCCTTTACCTACGATAACTACATTTACTAAGCTTGTTAGTACACCAAACCAAGTGTAAGTAGCTCCTAACATTAACTGTATAAAATCACTTACTATGCCTACACCAGCAACCCCCATTGCTATTAATAAGATTAAATTCTTATATTTTTTCATATATTCATTTCCTTTCTTTTGTGTTATAATGAAGTTGCTTATTATTAAGTAAGCATATATTCATTTCGGAGCCTTTTATTAGGTTCCCCTTTTTTTATTTGAACAACTCATAATAATTTTTTTTGTAATACTCGCAGAGCTTATCAACTTCGCCTATCGTCCAATCATTACGTCCTGTAAGCTTTCTATATAAGCTCATTGTTGTTATTCCTAATACTTCAGCTATCGCTTTTCTTGTATGTTTATGCTTCTTCATTTCATATGTTATATTAGGATATTTAATTTCTGCTTTACTCATACTATTCTCCTTTCTATAGGTAATTAAAAAACCTATGGCTTTTAACCATAGGTTCGTTAAATATATATTATGTTAACTTACTATGGCTAAATTATAAGGCTTTTTGTTCCCTATTACTATAACCATTATAACATATTTTATATTATAATCAATAGTTTTTTAACATTTTTTTTATCTTTACACTAAATTTTTGTAGCCGATACTATCGTTCTAAATAAAATAAGTAAAAAAAATAAACGTCCTATATCGTCGCATACTCTAAAAAGCTTTTTCTTTAATTCATAAAAAAATCTACTTATCTTATAATTTCTTTCTTGTAATTTATTATATATATCTCTAGGGTAATAAATTCCTTTGTAGCAATATTTAATATCTATACATTCCCAACCATAAGAGTTAATATACCCTACTCTATAATATAAATCATTACCAACATATCTTTTTATGATTTCCCCATTTTTCTTTTTATATGTTACTTCTACCATAATGTAAACTTAACCCCCTTTCGTGCCATTTATTTTATATATAAGCTTTCTATTCGTCAAATTTATATTATAATAAGATTAAAAACCCTATATTTTGTTCGGTGGTGACTTATGAATAAATGTACCCATTTAAAGCTTAAATTGAACGGATTATTATATTGCAAGGTATTTAATAAGGAAATACCAAAAACGTTTTGCTATGCTTGTAAATATAAGGAATTCAAGCATAATAAACCTACTAAAAGAACTAAAGCTCTAGGCATAACTAAAAAGACTAAACTAGCCGTATGGGAACGTGATAACCATAGGTGTATCTTCTGCGGTAAATTAGTGCCGTGGAATAACGCTAACTCTCACTTTATAAAAAGGAGTCAAGGTGGGTTAGGTATAGAACGGAATATCCTTACTAATTGCGAAGAATGCCACCATAAGTTTGATGATACACCAGAGCGTGAGGTATTATGGGAGTATGCTGAAAGATACTTGATGAGTAAATATAGGGATTTCAATATAGACTCGCTTACATATAAAAAGAACTAGGATAACCTAGTCTTTTTTTAATGATAGCACTCTACCTCTACCACTGAAATGAGCATACGGCACTTTATAAGTACCATAGAAAACATATACCCTTAGCTAAGTATCTTAAAGGCGTTTATACCTCTTTTTTACAATATATGTTCTCTACGCTACCTATAAGGTAACGTACAACCAAAATTTTAAAATCACAAACGTTATTACGTCCGTTTGCAAGACGAGAGCCATTGGGCTACTACGGGTCGCCTAGTCTAGCATTGAGTTAACTAGCTATCGGCTTTTGAGTGTTTAACTCCTCTAATCGTTATTCTGGTACTTTATAAGCACCTTAGAAATAGATATATACTCATACTAACTAAGCTAGTGCTTTCAAACTATATCTATCTCTAAGCTACTAGGAACACAGCGATAGTTCCTTTAGCTATATTGTATCATCATAGGCAACAAAAGGGGTTCTATTACCTAATTAAATTATACCAAAATATTGAGCTTTAACCCAAGAAAATAAGTAAAAGAAAATAGAGCTTTTTACACTCTATTTACTTTAGATATTTATTGGAACAATAGCACCCTAGTACATTGTCTACTATATTCCACCCGTTTTTTACTCCGTGTGTTTCTACTTGAGTATTATACTTAGCCGTATAGACTATTCCACCTTTTACACTAGGTTTATTTCTTACGTTTAATCCGTCTTTAGCTGTTACCTTTTTAGTATGAGGTATCAAGTCTTTAGTTCCATTTGTACTTGTAGTTTGTCCGTCGTATACATTTAGATACTTAAGAGGGTCTACCCATTTAGCTAATAAGCCATATTTAAGCCCTTTACCTTTTTGGAGTCCGAAGTGTAGGTGATTACCACTAACTTTACCCGTACCACCCATAGAAGCTATCATTTGTCCCTTAGATACTCTAGTGTTTAAAGCTACAAGGATACTCCCTCTTTTAAGGTGTCCGTATTCGCTAGTCATATTATACTTTTCGTGATATATACCTAACACGTAACCACCACTACTTTGGTATTTTTTATATACTACTATTCCGTCCTCGCAAGCATATATAGGTTGGTTAGCTCCTCCGTGCTTAGAGTCCCAACCAAAGTCTACGCCTTTATGGGTTAAACTGAACTTGTTAAATTTTCCACTTTTATTCTTTACTATACCGATATAGTTTGTGGGGCAACGCATTATTTACCACCCCACAACTTACCTTGTATAAGATAGGTACCTATAACGCCTTGTATTACAGCTATTATCTGGACTATCACTAAAGCGTTAGGAATATCTACTCCGTCTATAGCATTTATACCCACGATTAACATACTAACCATACCCAAAATATTAGTAGTATACTTAGCTATCTTCTTAACTTTCTTCATTTTCTTCCTCCTCTAAAGGTTCTATGTTGTCTACCTCTGTTGGTTGTATATCATTCTCTTGTGTATTTAATGTATTTCCTAAACTTAATGGATTTACCATACTTAGTGTACTATTTAAAGAGGTACTTTCTTGCCACTCTTTTAATGCACTAGCACTTATAATAAATGGTAAATCATTATTTACTTGTGATATATTAGTTTGTCCGTCTTTACTCATAGCTTTTTCTAATAAGTTAAGTTGATTTATCAAAGGTTCGTATGTTAGTTCTTCGGTTGTTGGAGTTGCTAGTACATAATATATTTCTAAATTGTTTGTACTTAACCAATTATTTGCTTGTTCTAATGTATATGTGCCTATATCATCTATATAAATAATAAACATTGTAATTGCATCACTAACACTTATTCCTTGAACTCTACCATAAGTATTAACAAGAGTTTTTGGTAATAATTTATTGCAATAAACATCAGCAATTTGTCCTGATGTTTGTAATTTAACAGGTATTTCATTAGTCCTATAACGATTTATTCCACTTGTGTTAGTTGAAAAAATTTGAGTAAATCTGTTTGAACTACCATTTAAAACAACTTTCCCTATCTCTTTATGTAAATACCACTTACCACTATCTTTATAGATATAGTCTTGGTATGTTCCTATTTTACATAGTTCTATTGGTGTTGTTCCGTATGGGGTGTAATTGTTTGCCTTTATATTAGTTATCATTGGTTTAACTATTAAATTATTAACAGTTGCACCACTCATAACAGTTAGTTCTATATAGCATTGTGTATATGTGGATTTATCAATTGCTACTGAAGTTCCATCTGAACTACCTAAAACGTGATAACTATCACCTGAATGATTAATTACTCTAACTCTTACATTACTACTTAAACCACCACTTACGTAATCACCTGGTATTGTGCCTTGACTTTGATAACTAGCAAACAATGTAAGTGAAGCATTAGCTGTTGCTGTGCCATTTACCTTTATAGTTCCGTCACCTAAATCAGTAAACGTGATACCATTAGTTGTTTTTGTAGTTTGTGGGTAAGGGTAAGGTAATAAATTCTCTACTGGTAAATCCACATTATATGTATCTGCGTTATATGGGTCGTAGACATTATCACTTAACGTTGATACCATAGGATAAAATTTAACATTGTTCATTGTTGCTCCTGACTTTATTGTAATATATGAAGCAACATAATAAGCATTTGCATTGTTAATAGTTGCTCCATTCCCTGTATCAGTTACTCCACCTAAATATGTATTAGTATCATTATAATAATAATAAGAAATAAAATATGTTGACGTGCTCCCATTAGAAGGACACCCACTACAATAATGCGTTACGTTGGGAGTTATTGGTGTTCTATTTGCATAAGGCGTTTTTCCAGAACTTATAGAACTATAACTTGCATCACTAGTAGCAGTTCCATTTACATTTATATATTGTAATAATCCATTCTCATAAACAGGTGTAAATGATATACCACTATAAGTTGCACTTGATAGGTTTTTGCTATCTAATATATTTTTTCCTATTACATTTATCTCATTATCTCCACTTACTACATTTACTGGTATAGGGCTTGTAGGTGTAGGAGTACCACTTTGAGAGGTATTGCCTTTTAATGTACTTTTAATTTTACCCACTCTAGTGTCGTCTAGTGTTAAGCTTGTACCCTCTCCACTTACTTGTGGCATACTATCGTATATATCGTCTAATACTATAGATATATTTTCTATATTTTTATTTACGTTAGTTAAGTCAGCTCCTAATCCTTGTAATTCATCATAAGCTTGTTCTATATGAGATGACATTTCGTTTATTCTTGAAGTTATACTCATACTATACACCCTCTCCAACGTCTAAGTTAGTTAAGATACTTTCTATATCGCCGACTAATTCATTAATAACGTCGCAAGAATAAGTATTGCCACTACCACTAGAGATTTCATTTACTACATTAGCATTTGTTACGTCAAAAGTAGTAGTTGTACCATTAGTATAAGTAATAGTATAAGTATCTACATTAGAGCTTGTACTTGTTTTAGCCACGCTTGATATTCCATTACCTGTAGCACCTGTTTGTCCCGTTGCTCCTGTATCACCTTTTGTACCTTTTTCGGCGATTAATTGCCAATAAGTTGTATTTGTTGGAACGTTCCCCTTTGTAGCTTGTAAGCTAACATAAGAACTCCCTTGATATGTTACTACGTCATTTTTCTCGTATTGAGTAGCTGAATTATAAGTTCCTTTTGATAGGTAAGCGACCTTACCTAAATCTTGTGTTATTGTTGCCATATTACACCTCTATTCTTTCTATTAAATGTCCGTTATCATTTAAAATAAAATTTATGTTTTCTAAATCCGACTCGCTATACATAATTAAGTGAGCTTGGTTATTTATATCTAATATTGGGAAGTTAGCGTCGCCTCTATCTCCTTTTTCGCCTTTAAGATTTTCAAAAGCAAAGTTAAAACTTCTATTGCTTTCGGTACCACCCATAGTTACGTCTACGCTAGGTACTCCAGACTCGTTATTAATAGTTGCTGTAGCTCCACTAATAACGGCATTTTTACCTTGATAGATAGTAGCCTCGTGTTCTACTCCGTCCCTATCGGTAAAGGTAACGTCATATTGTCCTTGTCCGTCTACTACTTCTACATTTACTTTCTCGGCTCCACTTGTAGCAATTTCGCACTCCTGGATAGCTTCGTCTATGTCGGCTCTCATTTGGTCTACGTCAGCTTGCCACTCGCCCATTTTATCTTGATACTGACTCATTACTAAGTTGGCATTTTGTAACCAATTCTCTATTGTAGTAGGCATATCACCCTCGCCGATTTCTAAGCATTCGTCTAAAGTAATATCGGCTTGTTTTGAGTGCCATACCATATCATCGTTTACAATTTCTATTTGGATAGTATAGTTTAATTCACTAGCTACATATTGAGTTACCTCTAAGTCGTATGAGTTCTCTTCTTGATTTATAGTAAGGGGGAAAGCTACAAGCTCGCCGTTACTATCGGTTAAAGTAGTAAGGAGTGTAGCTGTTCCCACGATAAAGTCGTCAAAGGTAAATCTAAGTAAGTCTACGTCATTGTCGGTCTTAACTCCTAGCCCTAAATTAGAACTAGTAGTCATCTCCATTACTCTGGAGTCTTTATATACGTTTATTATTTTTATCATATATTCCCTCCTATTTCTTAACGCCTAGTTTGTATAAGCAATAAGCTAATACGGCGTAAAATATATAATCTATTAATTTGTCCCATTTCATACCTTTTTTATCGGTTTCAGTACTTATCTTTTCTTTAATACCCGTAACCTCAGCTTCTACATTATTTAGTGTAGTTTCCATTTTAGCCATTATTACGTATATCTTCTCGAGCTTGCCTATTCTTTCTTCGTGGTTTTTGAATTTTTCTTCGTGGTTTCTAAATTTTTCTTCGATTAAATCGTCACTCATAAAACCACTCCTAATCCGTTGTCTTTGTATATTCTATAATCACCCAAGTATAAGCGTGACTTAAAGGACAATAGTATTGTAAATTATTATTAACTACTCTTAAAAGTGTGTCATTCCAAACACAATTATTAGGACTACCACCCATTAAACCTTTAACTAAAGTATCTACATTAGAGATTGATAAGAGAGTAGTCCAAGCATTTTGTGCCATAGTGCCACTTATAGAATAGACTCTTCCATATCTAGGTTTGCCTAACCAAGTGCCAACTACTGTTTCGGTAGTTGAATACGTCGTACTATCTACTAAATAATTAGCGTTAGCGTTTACTACCGATTTTATTTCGTTCATATTACTATCGGTAACTTTGTTTACTTCTGGGATACTTGGTTGTGTACCCATTGCTTGTTTATCAGCATAAGTTATTAAAGCCATATATCATCACCCTTTCTAAACTACGTGTACGTCTTGAGTAATCACGTAGTATTTATTATTCTCTAAATTTAAGTTAGATATAGTTTGATATGTAGTAACTTCATCATTACTAATTATTTCTATTTTTTGGATATTAGTATCGCTAGGAACGTGGACTCCTATAGAATATCTATAAACATTATTAACTAATGTGCTACTAACTTTTGTTATATATGAGGTATTATCGTCATAAGTGACACGTATTTTAGTAGCTTTGGCGTTTTCATAATCTAAGTCTTTACCAGAGCTTATATTTAGCCTACTACTACCTTGTAGGTTATAAGAGTAGTCGTTAGTATTTCTATTTTGCATTGTAATAGCGTTTATAAAGTTGATATATAGGTTTTCGTATACGTTCTTATTTATGGTTTGAGTATTATCTATAAGCTCGTAGCTAGTAGAACTATATAGGTTTTCATTTGATATAGTTACATTATTAAGTAGGTTATTAGGTACATTTAATGTCGCCATAGTTTGGTTATTATATACTTTAAGATTGTATAAATTTCTCGCAAAAACAAGGTTATTATCCGAGTCAAAGAGTAGCCCTTGCGTGGGTACTAACATTTTTTTATCTTTGTACTTTAATCCATTGTAATTATTTTGGTTATATACCATTTTATAAGTTACTAGGTAATAAGGGGAGTCGTTACTATCTCTATTTATATAGTTTATAATATACTCATTGTATAGGTTATAAACTCCATATCTTTTTATTGTTAAACTACTCCAGGAGTTCTCTATGTCGGTTTTAATAAAAAAGTTTTCTTTTACTTCTCTACCTACCATAGAAAAGCATAAGTTATATACGCTACCACTTTTATACTGAGGAGTAAGGTACATAAACAAACCATTTACCACTTTACCTCTTATATTATATGGAGCTATTGTACTACTCCCACTAGGTGATACTTTTTCATCTAATAAAACAATATTCCCATTGTCATAATTGTAGATATCCATTTTTGATACATATTGACTACCACTAGGAATGACTCCAACTATAGCAAAGTAAAAGTTATTATTGTAATTTGAGTATAAAGTTATATCAAAATTAGTTACCTCACTAATAGGACTGTGGTAATAATCTCCTATAACATTTGTAACTAAGTCAATATAAGTTGGTTCGCCATTTCCTATTGTAGTAGCTTTATTTATAGCCCATTCGTCGTCCCGTCTTTCAGTTCCTATATATTCAGCTATAGGTTGGTCGTTAGTATCGAAGTATATATGTCCTATATCCACGTCACCAAAAGTAAATAAAACATCTGGTAATCTAGTCCACGTATTCTCGGCTCCGACATTTATTTGAAATAAACTAGGCATTATTAACGAGCCCGTTCCCTCTTGTAATGCAAAATAATAAGTTGCACTTTGAGTTGATTTCGCTAAAAAAGTTTCATACTGAGGGTTTATGTCATCACCATAAGTATCATAGCCTTGCACGTAGTAACTATTCCTTAAGATAACTTGGTAATCGTTATATCCTTTAGGAATTTCGCTTATGTTATTTAGTAGAATTATTCTATATACATTGACTCCGTTTTGGACTATGTAATCTAACCCGTAAGCATTTCCTACCTCGTCTACTTCTATGTTTAAGAAAGTCCCAAAAGGTGTACCACTAGCGAATGTAGTAAATGTTTTTATAATTGTCATATCTTTACTATCTACAAGGCTTATTTTATTGCCTCCGTGAGAATAATATAAGTCTAGCCCGTTATAATTTCCTTGTCCGTCTTTACACCTTACTACTAAGGAACCTAAACCAGTAGGATTGTCGTTATACTCACTTGTAGTTACTTCGGCATACATAGGCGTAGCTGAGCTTATACCTTGAGCTATATTACCCGTTAAGTATTCTAGTAAGTTTTCTTTATAATCATTTGTCATATTATCACCTACTCTATAATAGTTTCTATTACACTATCTAAAGTGTTTTCTACTGGGTATGTTTCGTCTACTTCTACTTCTTGTACTTGTAAGTTATCCCATATTATATTAGCTGTACTTTCTATATCTATATTTCTATTTATGTAAGAGCCCTCGGTAATATTTCCTTGAGATTTATTACGTTGATTATCGAACCAATTTATAGCTTTTTCACCATTAAACGTACTTGATAATTCATATGTATAGAATAGTTCCCAAGTTCCATTACCTACAGCTATAATATTTATCTCTTTACTCTTTACTAGGTATTGTTTACTTAAGTTACCTATAGGGGCTATAAAGTCTACCACTTGCCCCACTTCATATAAATTATTATTATGAGTAGTTAATGTAAGGATAACTTCAGCTTCACCTTTGTATTTTAAGTAAGTAGAACCTATACTAATTAGTTGGTTACTATCAGTAACGTCGTTTCTTTCTTCATACCTTGATATAACTCCATTAACTCCTAATTGGTTAGCTACTCGGTCTATTTCATCAGCATTAGAGATTATTTCTCTACCATTAATGATAGGAGTATATTCTAATTGAATAACACTCCCAGGAGCTAATATCGAGTCACTAGTATTTTGAATAAAGCTTGTATCACCACTTTTATAATAGAAGTTAGCGTATACTCCATTATCTTTCTCTACTTCGTCGGCTATAGTTTTTTCTATACCATTTACTTTGATATTTGTAACTCTACCTATTCTATCGGCTGTTACATACTCGTAAGAGTATCCGTTAGCTACAAACCTTTCACTATAAGTTATATCGGCGAACATTTCGCTTGATAGCATTATTTGTTTATTACGATAGTCGTAAGTTCCATATTTAAACTTTAGGTCTACTAAATTGTTAGTTTCAGCCCACTCTTTTGAGTACTCTATTGTAGTACCTTTAGGCATTAGTGTAGGGTCGTAAAAGTCTATCGCTAGTGAAGTATCATCTATAACACGTGTTTGCCATTTGGCACCACTTATCTCGGCTAAATATTGAAACACGTCATAAGCTGTTTTATTAAGTGTAGAATAAGCCCCTATAACGTCATCACCATTTAGGATATTTACATTACCCAGAACAAAGCCATATTTTGAAACGGAGTCAACCACCATTTGTATAGCTTCATTTATAGTCTTATTAGAGATAACAAAGTCTAATGTATCCCCCTCACTTAATAGAGTCTTATAAGATAGTATTTGTATAGAGCAATATTTAGGCTCTCTAGGGTTTAAACTAATATCGGAGGTATTCTTGACTATACCACTAAAGATTAACTCGCTAGAGCCGTTTTCTATATGTTCTATGGTACATTTAGAATAATCTTGAGGATAATAAAATCTATTTACATAGTCTTTGTCATCTTCCCAACTCTTTGGATAGCAATTATTTAAGATAATAGAAGAGGCTGATAACATTTCTTCTTTTATTATAATATTCTTATCACATACTACCTCTTCATTACCTATCATCATTTTTAACATACTAATAACCTCCTACGTAGTTATAGTCATTTTTAGCCCCACCAGAGAACGTTTTAACACTATTGACTAATTGTCCTAGTGAGTCCATTTCCATTGAGTTATGGATAGTTACATTAGCCGTAGGAGTAGGAGTTGTCATACTTCCTATAGAACCATTAGTAAATGGGTTAAATGTAGCACTCACGGACTTATCAATTTCTTTTTGCATTCCGTCAAGTCCCTCTACGTATCCCTCGGCTGAATATTTACCGACAATAGCGAACTCTTTACTAGGTGACTTTATACCTAGTACCTTTTTAAGCCCTCCTAGTATAGCTTTTCCCATACCTTTGACTTTATCTATAACCCAATCTTTCATTTTTGAAAGTCCATTCCATAAACCTTTACCGATATCTTTTCCAATATTAATCATTCCGTTAGTCATTTTACTAAAGGTAGATTTAATACCATTCCATACGCTTGCAACTACTGTAGCTATCTTTTTAAATGCATTTATAACGCTTGTTATTCCGTTTTTAATACCCGTTACTACTACCATAAACGTAGCTTTTATACCACTCCATAAACCTTCCCAGAAGTTACGGAAGCCCTCGCAATGGTTCCATAAGTACGTAAATCCAACTACTAAAGCACTTAATGACGCTATTATCAAACCTATAGGGTTAGCCGTTAAAACAAGCCATAAGCCTTTAAACATAGCTGTTATTTTGCCAACTATTAAAACTCCAGCTAATACGTTAATAAATGTTAGTAAAGGCACGGCTATAGCTATTACTATGTCTTTATTCTTAGCTAGCCAATTAAACATATCCGTTAGTTTAGGTATCAACCCACTTATAGCCTTAAATAGTCCCTCGGTAAGTGTACCTTTAAGAACTTGTAAGCTTTCGTCTAAGTTACTCATAGCTCCGTTATAGGTTTTACTTTGGCTTTCCATAGCTCCGTAGTATTTTCCACCCTCACTACTTGCTAACTTAAGAGCGTCGCTTAACATATCATAAGTTACGTCCAACTTACTCGCTTCGGTTCTGGTTATACCCATAGAGTCAGCTAACAAGCCGTATATGTCTATTCCTGCGTAAGCGAATTGCTTAATATCTAGAGAACTAGCTTTACCTACGTTTTTAATTTGTTGTAAGTTTACAGCCATACGTTGTAATTCTTCATTACCTCCACCACTAGCTGAAACGGCATCACCTAAAGCTAATATATCGGCTCTAGCTTCTTCGGCTGATAAACCCGTAGACAATAGTAAGCTTTCGGCTTGAGTCAAACTAGCAACGTCAAAAGGAGTAGTAAGTGCGTCTTTTTTAATTTGGGCTAGAACTTTATCGGCATTTTCAGCCGTACCCGTTAATGTAGTAAGTCTAGTATTAAAGGTTTGCATTTGGGCGTTATATGTTATTCCACCCTTTACAATAGCTCCAACGAAAGCGTCAACGGCTGTAGTAAGTCCTAAAAATGCTAGCTCACCTTGTTTTTTAGTTTGTTTAAGATTTTCTTGTAAGTTTTTAGTGGCGTTATCCATTTGTGACGAGTCAGCCGTAAACTTTGTTAGAACTTCAGCTCCTTGCATATTGTCACTTCCTTTCTAATAAAAAACGGTAGGAAGGTTTATTCCCTCCTACCTAAAAGGATATTAAGAACTTGTTACTACTGTTCCCTTTCCTTGTAAGCTGATTTCGTAGCTAAACTCAGCTTCGTCTTCAGCATTACCTCCTAAGTCACTTAATTTGATAACTACAGGAGCTTGATATTTTGTATAAGTCATTGTTGAGTTTGATACTCCACTTAATAACTCGAATTGAATAACATCCCTAAATTGAGATATTTCTCCGTTAGTAATAAATGAATGTATTTTGCTTAACAATGTCATATTAGCTGTATTATTAAGGTCTAACTTCATAGTACCACTTATAGTAAGAGTACCACCAGTTAAGATAGTTCTTTGTATAGCGTCACACCATACGTAGAAAGTCTTTTCTTCCCAATCGGTTTCTAGACTAATTTCGCTAGAAGTACAAGCCTCAGTAAAAGTTGGACTTGATGAAGTACCAGTATTGAAAGCTAAGCCCTTAATAAACTCTCTATTATTAATGAACCAATTATTCACTCTTAATCCTCCTTATCAATTCTATTTACAATACATTGAAATGTCATCGTATAACTTACACGCCTTATATCATAGTATTGTATTGTTCTTGGATTGCTATATTGCTTAATTAATATTTGCCATTTTTGACCTTGAAAATCTACATAATTATTATGTCCTATTAAGTCACCTATTTTGGCACTTGTCTTATACTCTTCTTCGATACTATCGCCGAATATTTCGATATTAAAGTAACTATATAGTGGATTGTCATTATCAAAGAATACTATCTTTTGTCCTGAAGTTTCTTGCACTACGATTACTTTAACGTCTTTATCGTTTGTACTAAACTCGGCTTTTATCTTAAACCCACTTATTATTGAGTTTAAGAATTGTATAAGCACTAGGTTTTTATTTCGTCTATCAGTTTCCGTCATTTTAACTCACTCTCTGCGTTCTTTATGGCAAGCTGTACTAACTCGGTCTTATGTTTTTGGAAAGTACCTATATACCATTGAGGTAATGTACTTGGGTTAGTCCAATTAGTATTGTCGCCCATTTTCCATACTCTAGGAGCATAGCTTACTCCTACAGCTCCCAACTCGTATGTAGCATTAGAGCCTCTTACTCCCATAGCCATAGAGCCTTGATTTAAAGCCCCCGTTCTATATGGGAAGTAATGAGCTGAATTGGTAAAATCTAAAGTAGCTCTAGCCAAGCTATATACTACTTTATCTTCCCACCTTTTTAATTGCTCTACGGGTAAGTCTTTTACTATTTCAACTTTAACTGAGTAACTCATTTTACTAACACACCTATATTAGCTAATTTATTCCATAACCAATTATCTTGTACTTCCAATACTGAATAAGTCCTATTTTGGAAAAGGATTTCGTCGCCCTCTCTTATATCTACTTTAGACTTGACTATAAAATAGCCTTTAGCCTCTGGAGTAGTATAGACTCCAAACCTCACAGCTTGGTCTACGTTATAAGGACATACTTTTATAGGAACTTGTTTCTTGTCTTGGTCGTCATATATTGAGCTACTACCCCTATTATTTTGTATAAGGATAGCTTTCATACCATTTACGTTATACATTAGAAAGGTATATTAAGTCCCATATTGTAGTTAATTGGACTACCTCTATATAAATACCCGTGATTAGCAAGTATTCTTAGAGCTAGAGTAGAATAATCAGTTCTAAGGTCGCTAGTCATATTACCAGCCGAAATACTACCTCTATTGTCTAATAAAGGCATATCGTATTCTAATAAAAACCTTAATTGTTCCATACTAGCTTCTTTAATAGGTGTAGGCACTGTCTTTGGAGTCCAAGTGGTATTTCTAAAACGAGCACCAACTTGAGCGTATATCATTTCCGAAACAGCGTCTATCTTCCATAAGTCCTCTCTATCTAATGTGATATGAGGGTATTTAGTTTCAAAGTCATTTTTTGTGAAGAAAGTCATAAACTGACCTCCTTTCTACTAAGCTAATTTAACTATAGCTTCATCTCTAACAATTTCAGCTCCGAACATTACTCTACCTTCAATTACGAACATTCCTGGTAAGCCTGGATATTCACTAAATTGGTTGAAGTTTGAGAAGTAAGCATCTCCAGCTACAGCTTCTACATTTGTAAAGTAACCTTTAACGTTTGAGCCGATAACTGAACTAGCAATAGGGAATATATCTACTCCGTAAGCTCTTGCAACTGTACCTCTATCTACACCCTCTACACCAGCTAGTGTTTCGAATTTCAATAATGAAGTTAATTTAGCCACTAAGTTACCATATTCAGTAGCCTCTAAGCCCATTTTATAATCATCATAAGCGTTGTTATTAAATAGTGTAGCTTTTAAAGCGTTAATGTCAGCGATAGGGTCGCTAGTTAATGTAAAGCTTTGAGTAGCTGAACCTAACTTACCATATCCGTAAGCGTCTATTGCGTTAGCAATTTGAGCGTCTTCTTGATTAATTTGTGACTCTATAGCTTGAGCTATATTATTTAATCTAGGGTCTACAGCAACTGAATAATGTTTATCTAATTCAGTTAAATCAATTTTTACACTATCATAAGTAGCTAGTGTTGGAGCTATTGGTGTTGCTCCGTTAGCGTTAGATAGTGCAACAGGTTTTGTTTTGATAACTTCTATCATTGGTGTTCCTGTGCTTCTAATTTCACCAATATAAGCTGGGTTAAGGAAGTTCATAAATGAAGAACGGTATAGTAAATCATCATATACTTTCTTAACTACGCCTTGTAAATCTAAGTTTAAGTTTGTATAATTCATTTCTTTTCACTCCTTATTTAATCAATAAATCTTTTATGCTAGTTTTACGTGTTATGTTTATAGGATTGGCTTGGGTACTAGCATTACCTAGAGCCATTTCGTTTGGGACGTCTATTACTTCTTTTTTAGGAAAGTATGTAGCTCCGAATTTATCTTTAATAAGTCCGATAGCTTTAGTATCGTCAGTTTCTTCGGCGAACATACTAGAGCGTAGACTTGCTACTTCGTCTAGCTTATCGCTTGGAAATCCCTCTTGCATTAAAGACATTCTAAGTTTTAAGTCCCCAATCATTTTGGTTTGGTTTGTATCTCGTTCTTGTAAAGAGCTGTAACTTTTTTCTAACTCGTTATACTTGTTTTCAAGTTCTACGTATTTTGAAGTGCTTTCTTTAGAGTTGTTACTTATTGCTTCTTTTATAGCGTTCTCTTTATCGGACTCTAATACATAACCTTTCCTAATATCTTTTTCCAACTTTTCAAGGTTAAAATCCTCATTGGATAGTTGAATATCCTTGTTTGTTAGATATTTACTAATATCCATACATTTTTTCCTCCATTCTAGAACTGGAAGTGCAATTTAGGTACCTTACTTAAAGTTTTAAGACATTCAAGCCTCTGGTCTAGCGATTAATCGCCTTTACTTGCTTTTTTAAGGACTCCGTAGGTAGTTTTCCTACTTCATCTCTTATAGCTTTGTTTAACTTGCTTATTCTAGCTTTTATCTTATCTACTTGCCCCTCGTTACCTATCGACTTAGCTATTTTTAAATCAGTCTTTAGGTTAGTACGTTTGAGGGTAAGTGAGTTTACTTTTTGCCTTATTTTGTATTGCTCATCTACCTCCTGGCGTATCATTGACTCTCTACTTATTTGAGTAGGACTCCAATAGATAGATAAAGTACACTTACAATTTGGGTGTAGTACGTTGCCTACTTGCTCCTCAGCTTTTATCCCTATAATGTTTTCTACTTGCCAAGCCGTTAATACTCTATTTTGATACTCATAACAATACAAACAACTAAATGGGTGATATGGGATTATAAACTCTCTTTTATCTAGTTTTTCGCTATCGGCTAGTGTTTGGTTCCACCCAGAGCGAGTCAAGTCTACATTATGTACCATAGCTAAGTAAGTAGATAGTTTTACGTAGTGAGCTAGCATTCCGTTTTTATGGTAGTAAGCTACTACTTGATTTACTTGTTTATCGTATTTATCTAGTTTTTTAGTTAGATACTCTTCTTTATCTACTTTTTCTATGGAGTTATGAGCAACTCCGTAGTTTGTTACTACGTTCTTTTTAAATCGTTTCTCAAACATTTGAAAGTCGCTTTCTGGTGTTAATTTGAAGTACTCATCATCAAACGTCCACCCTAGCGTTTCTAGATACTCTTTATTCTTAAAACGTCCTATATTAATAGCTTGCTCTACGTTATCGTTATGTACTAACTCTCTCAATTCGGCTATTTGCTTATCCATAAATCTATGGTCTACTTTATCCCATATCTTCCCTACTTCTTTTTCAAAGAACTCTTTTGATTTCCCCTCTTCTAGACATTTGAAGTACAACTCCTTTGTCTTATTCATCATCTTGGTATATCGTACATTTACTAGGTATACGTTCTTATCTATCAACTCGCTAGATTTCTTCGTACTCAATTCTTAACTCTTCTCTTTCTTGCTTATACATATTTGTATAAGTTTCGTCGTCTATTGGCTCGTCTATTAGTTTGTTAAGGATAGGAGTAATAATTTTAGAACGTACTTCATAAGGAACAGCCGTTGTCCTTTGTATAGCTCCTAGCACTTGTAACTTTTTCATATCGTCAAACCTTTCATTACTTCCATAGTCCCACACTAAGTCTATAGGAATAGCGTTTTCTTCTATCTTTAAGCTTTGTTGTAGTTTTACTACGTTAGTAATTAAGTTATTTACTTGAGGTTCTATTTGTTTCTTAATAGCCTCTATAGTCATATCCGTAAGGTTAGCGTTTAACTCTATATTAGCTACATTTTGGTAAGAGTCTTTCTCATAACCGAATGTGGCTGGACTTAAGTTAGCTAGTTGTATGACTTGGTAATCACAAAACTTAAATGTTTCTATATACTTATCGGTTCTAATATCACCTTGTAGGAACTCGAATATTTGGTGCTCTCTATCTCCTGGCATTAATGTAAAGTAGTCCTCCATACTTTTAACCGATAAGGTTTGTATTTCGTACATATTACTTCTAGGTTGCCAACTACTTGCCACGTCACCCGTTTGGTAATGTTGGCTTGTAACTATCCTAGTCTTAGTCTTTTCTATCTCATCAGCTAAAGTGTTAAATACGTGCATTTCTTCGTTTAGGAACTTTTCACTATGCTTAAAGAAGTCTTGCCCTATATCTATATTGATAATTGGATAGTAAGGCAGGTTATAGAAAGATTTATAAGAAGAACCTGTCAACTTATTAAATCTTCCTATATCTATCTTTATCCATTCATTTTTATTTTTAACTTTTTCGTAAGCTTGATACTTGATAGTAGCCGTTCCATCATCTTTTAACTCTATATGGCGTTCTAGGGAATAATCATTATCTTTACTTTCAAAGTCTTGGATAATATCACAGCTTATGACTCTATCAAACTTCTGCACTAAGTTATGTATCATACACTTTGGTATACACTCTAGATAAACCTTATTATCAAACTTATGTATATAAATAAAACTTTCTCTATCATATACAGCTTCTTCTAGTGCTTCTCCTAGTGTTGGCATTAGCCAATTAATATCTAAGCCCTCCGTTTGTGTAACTAAGTCGCTACCGAATAGTTGGTTACGGATATATGTACCTATCTTTTTAGCACTTGGAGCTAATACGTATTTGTACTCGTCCTTTATATTTGGTATTCCATTTGTATATCCTGGTACACTTACTTTAGTCTTTATTTGTATAAAAGGAGCTCTTAGTATTTCGCTTGCTCTTAGTTTTCCATTCATTTAAACTCAACTCCTACTTCATCTATTACACCTAAGTAGGTAATCTTCTTTATTTCGTCAGTTTTAAGCACTCTAACGGGTGTTACTATACGCCCTACTATAAACTTACCGAACTTATCTTTATGTCCTACTATGGTTATGTAAATGGGTTTTTTATCGAATAGCTCATCTCTTAGTTTGATTTTCTTTATTAACGCTCCGTCGTAAAATAGGTAGAGTTTCCATCTTTTAATATCGTGTATCTTCTGGATAAGTTTCTTAAACATAAAAAAACACAACCTCTCTAGGCTGTGCTTCTAAATGCGAGTCAATAACTCCAAAATTGCACTTCTTTTTCTAATTACATTATAACATCTATTTATTTGTCTACAATTATTTATTTTTAGAAACATTCTCTATAAATGTATAATGTGTCAAGTAAATGTCATATACTTCTACTTCCTTGCATATCCTACAAGGTACTGTTACTCGTAAAGGTATCAATTGCTCTATACCCATATCTTTTAAGTTTTGTACGTAGCTTTCTATATCTACCTTACATAAGAACCTATGCGAACGTTTGCATTTCAAAATCATACTATAGGGCACCTACCACTATCTACAAACTCTCTTATGATATATCTAGTAGCGTCTACTGAGTTATGAACTATTATTCCGTTCGCAATAAAATTATGAGTATCTTTCACCTCCATATTATAAGTATCTTCTTTGCCTACATATTTTATCTTCTTAACGTGAGCAATCTTTACACATTTTCCTGTAGGAGTATTTGTTGCAAGTGTATTCTTTGCCACATTTAATGCATTTTCTTGTTTCATTATCTACCCCACTTTTCCTTCTATATGCCGATTTGCATTTATTACTACAAAATCTATTCATACCATTATTAATTTTATAGTATTCTTTGCCACAATTTTCGCATATAAATTTTATAGGTTTCAAAACCCCCAATGATATTTTATATAGTTCTTTATGAAATTCTTTTGCCTTGTCACTTTTATGCCATTCTACAGCTTTAGGTCTTGCTTTTTCATTTAGATTTTTTCTATATCGCTCTCTTTGTTCTTCCGTCATTTCTATTCCGTGTAACTTTTTATGTGTTTTGCTAGATATAATTTCTAAATTATTTATCTCGTTATTATCTTTGTTATGGTCTATATGGTGTATATCATATCCTTTGGGGATTTTCCCGTTGTATTTCTCCCACACATATCTATGTAGTCTTACTCTTCTCCCACTTACAACACCTGATAAATAATACCCTGTTTTCTTATCTTTTTTAAATTTAATATTGTCTATTATTCCGTATCCGTTTTTGTATTCAATTTCCATTTTTATCACCCAATATAATTATATCATATATCGGCTCGTATCTATATATCAAACATACAAAATTTCGTCTTTTTCTGTCAACTCACTTAACAATACATATCCTCTCGTTGTTAATATAGGGTGGTCTGATGTCCCTCTTATCTTATAGCCATTATCAAGCTCTAATTCGTATATATCTACATTTTCCATAGTCTTATGGCAATTATAATATTCTTTTTCTACTATAACCCCATTTTCATAAGTGTATACTTTACCCTCAGTATTAACTAATTCTTTTATAGGTATATCTCCTTTTGTTGTGCTTACTATAGTTTCACCTACAAGGCAATGGTCTAGTTCTTTCTTATAGCAATTTATACCACTATTAGCACTTTTAACTCTATCGTATTGGTAAGAGTCAAACTCTAATAAGCTCCTATCTACTACGTCTTCTTCATATCTTCCGTCTGGTAGGATATATCTAATACTAGGCTCTTCTAATATGTAGAATATCTCCTTATCTAGTAGGGATTGTAAGTGCTGTACTCCCTCATCTACTGAACCACTACCTTTACGTGATAAAGTGTGTTTTATTCCGTCAGTTATTAATCTATTATCAAAATGGGAAGCTTCGGAGTCTATCACTATATCCGTTATAGGTATGTTAGGGTACTTATCCTTAAGTAGTAGTATAAACATTTTAAGCTCTTTAGAGTAATACTCCGTAGTAGGGTTATCGCCCTCTTTTTTACTATCGTGATAGTAACATTGGAGCCTTACCAGAACCCAACGTCTATCGCTTTGTCTAAAACACAAGGCTATAGGCACAAACGTAGTAGGATTTACACTACCATAGTCTATACCGATACCGATTTCACGTATTACTAAGCCGTCCATAGACTTGATTTTATTTATCTTATTAAATACTTTACCCTCAGCTATTACCCATTTATTAAATACCTTTTGCTCTCTTAAGGTGCCCGTAAATGAGTGGCACGCTTGCCTTATCTTATCTTCGGTATCTAATACGGGGTTATCATAAGGGAAAAAGACATATTTCTTACTATCTTTTCCGTCTATATATTTTACTTTATAAGGGTGGTTATCGTTACCCTCTACGTTATATGAGTCTATTCTTTTGTAGTATGGGTGTCCCGAGTAACTCATCATACGCCCTGGTATTTCGTCAAAGCTTTCTTGTAAGGTGTTACTTGAGTATATCCTCGCCGACTCATCTACCCATACGAATATTAAAGGCTTACCTAGTATCCTATTAAATGATAGGTTGGTATTAAACCCAAAGAAGTAGAACCTCATTCCGTATATATCTAAATACTTATCTTGTTGTCCGTATTTTAGGACATACTCTTTACCATTAGTAAAGTGATACTCATTAGTAAGTATTTTCTCTAATGGCTCTATTATATTGGACTTGATAGTGTCAGTAGTCCACCCAATTATGGCTCCGTAGTAATCTCGAGGCACGTAATCTTTATTTTTTCGTTGCTCTTGCTCGTATTTTTGCAACTCTTTAGCATATTGAATAAAAGAAAAGTCTATACAATGTGTCTTACCACTTTGTGTAGAACCTAGTACGCTTATTTCAGGAATAAAGGGACTTATTATATCGTTATAGAGTGCTATTTGTTTCTTCGATAGTATCATCAGCTACCTCTTTAGTAGCTTTTTCTTTTTCTATCTCTTTTATCTTTTTATTTATCTTACTTACTTTTTTTATCTTTTCTACTTCACAATCACAATCGCTATTGTTTAGTATTAGTTCGTTTTTTTCATACTTTAGTTTTTCCTCTTCTGATAGTATTACACTATTACTACCTTTTAGTAAGTATTTGTCACCTACTTTGATAAATTCCATACTTAATACTCCTCTCATAAAATCGTCTATCATATAGTCATTTCTTCTATTCAATTCCTCTAAGTTAATTTTTTTCATCGTACATAACCTTTTCTAAATTAGAATTGTCTATTACTCTTATTTCTATACTAGGTGTACCTGTAGAATTAACAGCGTCATCTATATAATCCATTATAGTTTTATAGTTTTCAGCTTTACCTTGCATAGCACCTTTTATTAATCCTAACGTTATATTTTCCCCATAGGTTTTACCATTTTTAGTAGGCTCTTCTAGTAGCCTTTTAAGTATTTCTATTTGTTCTTTTCGCCTGTTCCTTACCTCGCCACTTTTAATACCACCATTCCTACCAGCACTTACCGGTTCAATACCGGTTCCAAACCTAGTAGCTTCACTATTAGGTACTGTTTTTGCCATAGTATCACTTCCCTACATATTTTATTTTCATTAAATTAAATAAACCTTTTCTAAATCCTTGTATATCACCTTTTAGTATTTGTCCTTTAAAAGTTTTGTATTGTTGTTTTGTTAGTCTATGTCTATAATCGTTTAATAAAATAAAACATTCTCTAATCATTTAATAACACAGCTTTCTTACCTGTAAAGTTTTCCCATCTTTGTATTATTACATCTACCCACTTTGGTTCTAATTCCATAACATAGCAATTTCTATTATTTTGTTCACAGGCTATTAATGTACTACCACTTCCACCAAATACATCAAGTACATTTTCATTTTCTCTGCTTGAACTTTTTATTGCTCTAGTACATAATGCTATTGGTTTTGGAGTTGCGTGTCCTCCTGCGCTTTCTCTTTCTTCTCCACTTGTTTTGCTAAAATGCCATACATTATTCATATTATCGTGTGTATTATTAAAGTATGCTCTTGTTGAATAATACTCTGCTTTTCTTTTTTCATACTCTGCTTTTATTCCATTTACATTTTCAAAAATACTTATTCCTTTACTTTTTGCATATTCTTGTAATGCTTTAAAGTTTTCTTCTGTTGGAAAACTCCATTGTGATTTGCTCCACCAATGGTTTACAGTTCTTCCATCTTTATAACCAAGTGCATTTGCTATTTTTTGGTCGCTTTCACCTATTTTTTTTATTTCTTTTTCTAAATAACTTCTTACTGGTTCCCATTCTTCAAAATAATTATCTTGGTTAGTATTAAATCCTTGTACTCCACACATAACAAATAAACATTTTTCATCTGCTATTGGATACATTCTAAATTCACTTGCTAATTGACCTTGACCATTTCCTTTATCCCAAGTGATAAGATTTCTAAAAGTAATTTTATTTTCTTTTTGCATAGGTTTTAAAATATTTGAATATATATCCATTAATGGTTCATCTATTCCCCAACAATACCAACTTCCATTATCTTTTAAATTATTAAATGTTATAGGTATCCATTTTTTATTAAATTCTAGTAAATCATCATAGTTAAGGTTATCATTTGCTACACCATCATTTTCTTTTTTCATTCCGTAAGGTGGGTCAGTAAATACCATATCAGCCTTAACACCATTCATTAATTTTGCTACATCTTCTTCTTTTGTGCTATCTCCACACATTAATCTATGGTTTCCTAATTGGTATATATCTCCTAATTTTGCTTTTGGTTCTTCTGGAACATCGGGAACTTCATCTTCTACTATTTCTTGTTCTTCTTCTATATCTAAATCAATATCAAATCCAAAATCACTCATATCAATAGTATCAAAGTTAATTAATTCATCGTTTAGTATATCTAAATCAAAATCACTATTCATAGTTAATTTATTATGTGCTAGAGTATAGGCTTTTCTTTCTTCATCAGTTAAATGGTCTAGACGTATTATAGGAACTTCTTTATAACCTAACTCTTTACATGCTATTAATCTACCATGCCCCTCAACTATTTCGTCTTTCCATATACCAATAGGGTCATCCATACCGAATAACTCTATAGACTTCTTTATCTGGTCTATTTGCTCTCTAGGGTGTTTCTTAGCGTTATTCTTATATGGTTTTATTGTATCTATATCTACATACTCTATCTTAAGTTTCATTTTTACTCCTTTACTAAGCCGACAGCTTAACCCTCTACTAGCCTTGTCCTTACAAGTTCGGCTCCCTAGTTCCCATTAATCAACCCTTTTTATTCTATTGAAGTTTAATTAATGGTTCATTTATACTATCTAGGAACTTGATTGCTTCTTCTTTGTTATTAAATGTTTGTTTAAATTTCATACCATTAGCTACAACCCATAACTGATTTACTTTAATTTTTCCGTCAATTATTACGTATTTATCTTCTTCTCTTTTAGTTGTTTCATATTTAGGTACCGGTCTAGTACTTTCTATTACATTAAATTCTTTAGGTTCTTTGTTAATATTTTGATTAAATCTTTCTCTTTTAACTTCTTCATTAGTTAATTCCATGTAATCACACCTAGCATATAAATAACTGTTAGGTATTACATATTTAGTACCTTTTTCTTTGTTATAGTACTCGCTTATATCTTTGTTAATTATAGTTACATTATTCATAAACGTTCTTAAATCTTCATTTACCATTATTTAGTCCACCTTTACTTTTCCAACTTCTTTTTTTAACTCATTTCTTATGGTTTCAGTAGGTATATAAATATCTGGTATTTTATTAGCTTCTTTAAGTTCTCGCCAATACTTACGTTGGTCTTTATCCTTTATAGACTCCAAGTTGATTGCTCTTGATTTAATTATATCGTAAAGAGGTTCGTTTTTGGGAATACTATTTAATTTCATACTAAACTCTTCATAACCTAACGTCAATAAATCGTCAAACTTAATGTTGCCATAGTTCCTACACCAAAAGGGGTATATATCCTTAAGGTCGTAAGGGAGGCATATTATCATTTTGCCTCCCTTTTTCCCTTGATTATCCTCTGGGAGTTGAATTTGCTAGTATATCGCCAAACTCTTTGTAGAACTCTTCTACTTCTTTTTCATCGGTAAAGCCTATATCTAGTATGATAGCCGAACTATCCATATTGAATACTTGCTTACATATCCTATCTACTACTTTAGCTTGTTCTTGTTCTATATATCCTTGCTCTACGAAATCTTTGTTAGAATGGTCGTATATTATCTTACTACCCTCTTTATGTTCTTTGATTAAATCCTGGACACTCATACCTTTTTTAGCTAAATCTGTTACCATTTCTAGCCTAGCGTTTTTAGTAACTTCTTGTAAGTCTTTTACCATTTCTACCTTACTACAAAAGTTTATTTCCTTATCTTTATACTTAAGTGTATAATCATCTATTCCATTCTTTATAAATTTATATTTTTTTGTCATACATTTTACCTCCACATTCTAAAATTATATCTTTTACTCCCCATTTGATTAGTATATTTTTAAGCTCTATAAAGTCGCCTACTTGCATTTCTTTTCTTATGTATACTTTATTGTGTACTACGTCAAACTCGGCGTTATATTTATCTCTTAACCACTCTAGTAAATACCTCATATATTATCCTTTCTTATAATATCCCTCAAGTATCCTTTTTAATGTCCTATTGTTCTTATTACTTCTATCTAGTATAAGCTCTTCATCGGTTATCCCAAACTCTAGCTGAAATTGTCTTAATATATTATGTACGTCAGCCAATTCCTTTTTAAAGTTATCTAGTCTATTTTCGTACTCGCTTAATGGACTATTCTCTAACTCGAATATAGACTCTTGTAGCTCGAATACTTCCTCCTGGAGCTTTCTTTGTTGAGTATTTACACCAAAGTAATTTATAGTAACCAATAACCCCGTATCTAAGTCTTTCATTTGTCCTCCTTTTTATAAGTAATTCCTTTATCTTCTTTTATTTCTTTTAACCTTACTTCTAGTACCTCTTTATTGAATTGATTAAGTATGTCTTTCATTTCTTCTAATTCTTGTATGGTAAATTTACGATAGTCTAACTCATACATAATCTTAATTAGTAATTCATACATTTATTTCTTTAGCGCCCTCCCTTTGTATAAGTTTTCTCTATATATAGGGAAATCACTATTTAATTTAATATCATGTTGTATAATCAAGTAATTTATATACTCTTTTTTATTTAAGTTTCTACCCATAGCTTTAGCTCTATCTAAATTGTTAGTGTTACCTATATGCTCTACTCCTCCAGAATATAACCAAGCATAAACCCTATATATGTAATTCATTTATTCCTCCTTATTTAATTTATCTATTATTTCATTGATTTTTCTTCTTGTTTGATTAGCAGCAAGTAAAATATTAGCTGTTCCGTCTATCATTAGTAACTTTTCTATCTTCTTATCTTCTATAATTGGTATTTCTTCACACGTTCTATTTAAATCTTCAGTTTCTAAATCTTCTACTAAATACTTATGGTTTATATCTATACATCTATAATCATAAAATTCTTGATTCCATTCGTATTCTTTGCCTTTAAACTTTATTTTTATAGGTATTCCCTCATCTTTAGCTATTCGATTAAGTAAGTCAATTATCTTTAGCTTCATTGTTACTCTCCTTATCTAATATTCTCCATACATTATCTTGACTAAAAATTCATACATTTATTTCTTTAGTACCCTCCCTTTGTATAAGTTTTCTCTATATATAGGGAAATCACTATTTAATTTAATATCGTGTCTTATTATCAAGTAATTTATATACTCTTTTTTATTTAAGTTTCTACCCATAGCTTTAGCTCTATCTAAATTGTTAGTGTTACCTATATGCTCTACTCCTCCAGAATATAACCAAGCATAAACCCTATATATATAATCCATTTATATCTCCTTATCTAAATATTTTTCATAAAGTAATAGTTCTTCACATAATCTATCTATAACTCTATATAAAGCTTCTTTATTTAAACTATCTA
>Ga0326513_10000555_pt1 | contig 31794 bp, 52 predicted proteins | sample 2_2465_0518_D_FD_203654 | JGI IMG/M metagenome (GOLD analysis project Ga0326513, IMG submission 203654) | Bovine rumen microbial communities from UC Davis, California, United States - 2_2465_0518 | ecosystem: Host-associated > Mammals > Digestive system > Stomach > Rumen | place: USA...
GTCTATCTTCATGTGGTGGTATTTTAATTGTAGACTTTTTAGGAAGGACATGAAACATGGCTAAGCGAGGACGGAAGCTGACAGGCGACCACAGGCTGACATCAACAGAGGTGAAGCGCAAGCATGATGACTTGTATGCCTCAATCGACAAGCGGCTTGATGAAGCGCGTACATTGATTGACTGGACTCGGCGATAGAATGCCGAGAAGTGTCTTGAGAAATGGGTGCAGACCTATTGCATAGGGATACTGCTTGATGACGCGCCTCCGCCAAAGGGCGTCTCTATCTTGCAGGAGATGGAGCGCGCTCTGAACGATGTGAGGCCGTACATGATTATGATGGGCAGAGGCAACGGCAAGACATGCTACGTTGAATGTGCGGCTTGCTATGCGCTGGCCACAGGCAAGCGTAGATTTCCTGTTGCGATATCGGCGAATGCCAGAGCAGCGTGCAACATCTTGAACGACATATTCAGAATGTTCCAAGAGCCAGACACTCCGTTTGCATAGGACTACCCAGACTTGTGCTTGCCGATATAGATTGCCAATGGGTCGTACAGAAGAAAGCAGACATACAGAGGCGTTGGCACTGAGATAAGCAAGACGGCGAACCAGTTCACCCTTGCCAGACTACAGCAAGAAGACGGGACCATGCCGAAGACAGGATGCATCATGGCGACAAGAGGCATAACATCTGGAATACGCGGCTTGAAGTACCACACACAGCGTCCAGACTTGGTGCTGCTTGATGACTTGCAGACCTCTGAAGACGCTGAGAATGCAGAGCAAGTGGACAAGCTGCTGAACATCATAAAGAAGGATGTGTTCAACTTGGCTGGCAGAGGGAAGCTTGCAGTGCTTCAGACCGCAACGCCCATTGCACCAGATGACCTAGCGGAGCGCATTTCTCAAGACACTGTGTGGAAGACCACAATATGGCCGTCCATAGTCAAGTGGCCGAAGGACATACAAGAGAACGGCGACAAAGGCCTGTGGGGGAGATACTTCAGAATGTTCGACGCGGAGAACGTTGATGACCAGTCTCATGAGCATAGCTTGCAGTTCTACATGGACAACCAGAAGGAGATGGACGAAGGCGCGGAAGTCTTCAACCCGAACAGATTTCTGCGCTCGGACGGACACATCACGGCACTGCAAGCTCTCCTTGAGAAGCAGCACACGATTGGAGAAGCGGCATTCGCCGCAGAGATGCAGATGAAGCCGAAGAGGTACAGCTTCCAGATTGACATACAGCCGAAGGTCATATTGTCAAGAGCCAGCGACACCAAGCGTCTGCGTGTGCCAGACGGATATGTGTTTGTGGCATGTGCAACGGACTTGAACGTGTCCTATGCTGCATCCACCACTATAACGGCATTCAAGCCAGACATGACTGCGCATGTCCTGTACCATGAAGTCACTCGATGCAAGATTGACTCGAAGCTCAATGACACTGAGTACAGCCAGAATGTCTACAATCTGCTTGTGAAAATCGGCAAGCAGATAAAGAGCTTGGGTGTCAAGATTGACGGATGGGCGATAGACGCTGGCGGCAGAAACTGGAATGCCGTATGCAGCTACGCAAAGCAAGCGATGTCATCATGCGGACTTCCAGCATGTGCATTCGCTGGACGTGCCGCGAACATATTCAATCCGTTTGTCCGCTCACGTCTCAGAAATGCGATAGGCCGCACTGTGCTGTGCGGCGACTAGGCCGAGCACATAAAGTCTGGAAGCGGACAGAAGTACGTGTTCTTCGATGCGGACTTGTTCAAGGAGATGGTGTAGAAAGCATTTCTCTCAGAGCATGGCGCACCGGGCTCTTGCTCCGTCTATGACGGGGACGCTGACGAGCATTCGGACTTCGCAATCCAAGTGTGCAACGAGAAGCTGCTGTTCGTCAAGCATTCACAGGACGGGCGCAACCACTACACTTGGAAGTCGGCAGAGCCGCATGACTTCCTTGACTGCATGAGCATGTGCTATGCCGTTGCAAGCTCACAGGGCATATCGAGCATGAACATAAACAGCGGCCTTGAGTCTCATAGAATGAAGACGCGGCACAAGCCCAAGCCAAGGGTGAGACTTGTCTGAGAGCGTTGCTGGTAAGTAATTTCAAATGAACATTACGCAGAAAAGAAAAGTGCTTCAGCGCATTCAAGAATGTGAGAATGACATTGAAGAGCTGAAACGTTGCCGCTCTGAGATTGCCAAGACTGGCTATGCTTCTGCCACGCTTGCCTCCAGCGGCGGCAGCAAGAGCTACACACGACTGGATTTGACAAAGATAACAGAGGCAATATCGGCATTGAACAGCGAGCTTAAGAAGCTGAAGGCGATGCTCAAGGGCAGCAGCTCTCAGACGCTGTGGCAGTCAGTGCTGGTAGTCTATGACTTGTGAGGAGAATCATGTTTGGATTTTTCAAGAGAAAAGCACCCGAATGGAAAGACCTCAGCGGCAAGCAGCGGCTGTAGATAACAGGCAAGATTGCAAAGGGAGTCAAGGCACTTCAATACGGAGCGAGGTACAAGCTTGTGTCTGGCACCGACGTGTGGCAGCGCGAGAGAGGGTACACTGAGCAGTTCAATGAAGATGAGATATTGAACTCCTATGGGCGTGGCCAGATGCTCGACATGGCGCGCAACGCCACACGCAACTCGTCTGTGTTCAGCGGAATGCTGAAGCAGTTTGACTTGAATGCCGTAGGCACCAAGGGCGGCAAGGCCATATTTGACTTCGAAGGCTCCGACAGGATAAGAGCCGAGTTCTCAAAGTGGACGAGAGACGCGGACTTCTTCGACGGCCTTTCATTCAACACAGTGCTGAAGCTGATTCTAAAGACCTACATATTGGGCGGCGACATGGTGCTGATGTTCGATGACGGACTTCTTGAAGACAGCGGCAAGCTCGTCATCTACGAGCCTGACGAGATTGGAAGCACGACACCAGAGGCCATTGCAAGCCACTATGGGAAGTCGGCCAGCCAGTCTCTTGGAAGAGTCTACAACGGCAACAGCAGATTCATAGGCGCGGTTGTGAGCCGCAGCTAGAGAGGCAATGAAGTGTTCGACCCCAAGCAGTGCTACTTCTTGAGGCGCGACCCAGACGCATCAATGTTCGACTCGTTCTGGATGATGCCTAGGAATGTGTTCAGAGTTGCACAGGGACGCGGAGTGTCGCCGATGGCACAGTCACTGGCCACAATACTTGACCTTGAAGACCTATGCGGATATGAGCTTGCTGCGGCCAAGAAGAACTCTCAAGTTCTAGCCCAAGTGTGGCAAGAGTCAAGCGGCACAAATGAAGAGGCAACCGCTCCGTCTGTGTTCGACACAGACGCTGACTTGGACAACATGACGGACGAAGAGATTGAAGAGCTTGCCAAGGCCGAGGCCGATGACAACGTGCAGACGCAGACGCTTGACAGAGTGACTTCAGCTGGCGTCATCTACCAAGTCATGCCAGAGAACTACAGGATGGAGCTTCTTGACACCAAGCATCCAAATGCCACAATGCCAGAGTTCATAAACTGGCTGGCCACAAAGAGCGCGGCACCATTTGGACTGTCACAGCACTTCGCAACATTCATGCCCAACGGCTCTGACTTCAGAGCAAACCAGCTCTTCTCAGAGCGCGCATTTGAAGAGGCGCAGAAGTTCCTTGAACAGATTTGCGACTGGACACTCTACCGCTGGTCTCTGTGGGCGAACAAACGCGGCATCATAGACAGACAGCCAGACACGTTCATCGCAGAGGTCGCTTGGTCATGGCCTCGCATGGAAGAGCTTGACGAGAACGCACATCAAGATGCAGTCGAAAAGAAATTGAGGAACATGACCAGCTCGTACAAGCAAGAGCTTGGTCCAGACTGGAAAGAGACATTGACCACAATCAAGGACGAGATTGACTGGTGCAAGCAGAACAACTTGCCGCACCCAGCATACAACATGATTTCTGGCGGTGAACGCACAGGCGTAGACAGTGCGGTTGAGAACGAAGAGTAAGTAATATCACAATGAAGAACTTTGCAATATACGGCGCGATTGTTGACACTGACGAAGAGCGGGGCACATTCGAGGATGCGACCCCAGCCCAGTTCAAGTCATTCATATCCAAGCTTGAAGAAGGTGAAGAGCTGCAAGTCGCAATCAACTCTCCTGGTGGCAGCGTGTACGGCGGCATTGCCATTGCCAACATGATTAAGCAGCTACAGGCAAAAGGCCACAAGACAACGGCATTTGTCGAAGGTGTGGCCGCTTCAATAGCAAGCGTGATAATGTGTGCTTGTGAGAATGTCATCATGGGCGAGTCCTCTCTGGTCATGATTCACAACTGCTGGTCAATTGTACAAGGCGATGCAAACACACTTCGCAAAGAGGCGGACACAATGGACGTGATGAACGAAGCGATAGTCAGCTTCTACAAGTCCAAGTTCAATCTGCCAGTGGAAGTGCTGAAGACAATGATGGACGAAGAGACGTGGTTCTCTGGAAGAGAGGCAGTTGACTTCGGCTTCAAGTGCGAGGTGCTTCCAGACGAAAGAGGATTCAGCATTGCAGCAAAGGTGAAGGACTTTGACTTCAGCAAATTCAAAAAACAACCAAAGGCAATAACAATGGAAGAGCAGACAAAGGAAAACACGGAGCAGATAGAAGCTGCTCTTGAATAGATATCAGCAGCAGTTGTCGATGAAGCGCAAGCAGCGGAGCCAACAGCTGAAGAGCATGTTGAAGAGACTGTCGAAGAGACAGTGCCAAAAGCCGAAGTCGAGAAGCGTGTGTCTGGAATGCAGTCAGCAATGGCAAAGCAGATGGACGCAATGAAGAAAGACTTCGAAGCGAAGATAGCAGATTTACAAGTTCAGATGAAGGTGAAAGACGAGGAACTGACAAAGGCCAAGGCCGAAGTCACCAGCCTCACCGACAGCCTTCACAATGCCTCAGAGGAATTGTCAAAGATGACATCAGCCTTCAAGGAGAAAGCAGACGCACTTGATGCTCTGAACGCTAGTGTGAACACACCCAATGAGACAACCGACTGGAAATCTCTAAAGGGCAAGGCGTTCTTCGACTGGTACAAGAAGACGCACTAATCATCAACCTTAAAAGAAAGAAACTAAAAATGGCATTCTCAGATTTGGCCCTCAAGGCCGCAAGCGAGTCCGCAATAATTGCGGCTCACAAGAACCTCGCAAAACTTAGCCTGTTTGCTAAGAACTTCAGCGAACTACAGGGAGTCCCCGGCAAGTCAATCGCCGTCCCTGTGTACAACCTCAGCGCAGCTGCTGCATTCGTGGCCGGCTCAAACGACTACGGCACTGGTTCAAATGAAATCGGCGGCGAGCTGATAACTCTCGACTAGCACCTTGTAAAGTCTGTTTCCATAACCGATGTTGAGGAAGCAGAGACTGGCATTCGCTGGGCAACAGACACATCTTACGCTCTTGCCGACATGCTTACACGTGGTGTCAATGACTATGTGTTTGGTCTCATCAATGCAACAAACGTTGAGCTAAGCGCTACCACTCCAGCAACCAAGGCAACCATTGCTGGTCTCTATGCAATCGCAGAGGACAACGACATTCCAGTTGACCAGTGCATTGTCGCAATGAAGCCAACTAATTTCTCTGGTGTCCTCAGCTGCCTTGACTACACAGTGTATGGTTCAACAGATGCAATTCAGCTCGGTGTGATTCCCGGTCTTTACGGATTCAAGGGATTCGTCTGCGCACCAAACCTTCCAGAGGGAGTGAACGGCGCAATAATCTGCGACACGGCAATTGGCGTTGCTTCTCGCTATCTGGCTCCTGGCACAGTAGGCGCATATCCTCAAGTCTGGTCTGCAACAGAAGAAAGTGGATTCACTGTCGGCTATCGCAGATTCATGGACTTGAACGCTGGTGTTAACAAGTTCGCAGCTGATGTCCTCTTCGGCGCGAAGATTCTCCAGCCTTCCAAGATTGTCCGCCTCGTATAAGAGAGACAATGACACAAGCAGCAATTGATGGCTGCTAGTTGAATGCGGGCCGCAAGAGCCGAGAGGTTCTTGCGGCTTGCTTTGTCTGGTAAGTAATACTGAAATGAACTCTCCATTTGATGACATAGACAAAGCCTTCCTTCCGTTCTTCACTGATGCATTTGCAGTGACCACGAAAGACGGCAAGAAGACAACGCTGCATGTGTGCCTGTTCACGGACATGACAGAGCAGCCGCTGTCCGAAGGCGCATTCGAGACAGAGCGCAAGGCCGTCTCTCTTGTGTGCAGAGAAGATGACTGGCCATGGGTGAAAGACAATTTGGCGAGAGGCGACACTGTTGTTGACACAAAGTCACTGCGCAAGTACAGTGTCACATCAATTGACGATGACCCAGCCATAGGCAAGATGATACATGCAAGGGAGTGCTGACCATGTTGCAGCTCTCAATGAATGCCACTGTTGAGGGCGGCAAGCCTCTGCGTGTGCTTGAAGAGATGATTGCCGTGCGTATGCGTCTTCTGAAGCAGACGGCTAAGCAGGCATTGAACGCAACAGCAGTCCAGCTCATAAAGTCTTTGAAGGCCGCAACCAAAGTCGCAAAGGCAGAGAAGATTGAGATTGAGGACTGCCAAGGGCTGATGATGTCGTTCTCCGCACATGGCAAAGAGAAGCCAAAGCCATGCCTTCGCTGGCGTGGAAGCAAGATGCACTTCTATCCACCACAAGGCTCTAAGGTCCTATACACACAGGCAGCTCTCGCAAGCGGCAAATGCACATAGGTGTGGACTTTCAAGATTGGCTACGGCAAGAAGCAGACCACATGGTACATTGCGGCAGTGTCCGCATCTGAAGCGCGCAGAGAGGCGAAGGCAATACAGAAGCGAAGGATGAACCAGTACAAGGGACTGGCAAAGCTGGCATGGGGCATTCTCTCTTGGAAGGTCGCATAGACATCACTTGGTGGAAGCAATGCCACGTCTAAGGCCAGTGCCACAGCTAGAAACACAACACGCGTTTCAAGACAAGGCGACACATCATTGACGCTTGAGGACAACTTGGACTATGCGGAGCTTGCCCTCAAGAACGGCAAGAGCGACATTGACGTGGCGGCGGCCAAGGCAGCAAACGCGATTGCAGGAATGATAAACAAAAGACTTGAGAACAAGGGACTTCATGAGCGAGTTGAAATCCCCTTCCCAAAGAGCTGAGACAAAGGACAACATCATGATTGAGAAAAAGATTGAAGACAAGATTGGAGAGAAGATTGAAGCTGCATTCACAGACAAGGGAATAGACAGCTTCCAGATTCTCAAGGCGTGGTCATGTGCAGAGCAGACCGAAGACAAGGATGCTTCCGTGATTGTCGTGCTTAAAGTGCATCCACGCGGATATGAGACATACACAGTGCCCACGGCGACATTCCCGATTGAGGTGACATTGATTGCAAGGGCAGACATAGACTTTGACGGCATAGGCTACATTGAAGTCACTGAAGCATTGTTCGACACGCTGCATGTCTGGCAGAAGGACATCCACGCGGCATGTCTGGACTTTGACATCGAAGGCGAGTTCTCTACTGCTGGAATGAGAATGGACGGCGGCAGCACAGGACTTGACAGAGACAACAAGACGTGGATATGCACGGAGAACTTGACTCTATACGGATGCATAGAGCAGTAAGTATAAACAAGAAACTATCTAACAAGGAAATCAACGATGGCATTCATACCTAAAACGGATTACTTCAGCTTGTCTGGCAACGGGCTGATTGTGTCTGACTCGGCAGATGGCAAGAGCGCGCAGAATGTGACCGCGCTGAAATAGGACGGCTCAATTGGAGCGAATGAAGTCTTTGCCGAGCTGCTTGCCCCTTCAAACACATATAAAATCAACGGCACAGTTAGCAAGCAAATCATACTTGGAAACGTGACTACAATTGGCGGCAAGAAGATAATGCTAGGCTCGGTGTCAATCGGCACTACCGCTGGCGGCGAACCTACATTCACAGCTTCTGGCGAAGAGGTCGAGCTTTCAGCCGCAAACAACACTTGCACATACACAGTGAACTTGGCTGGGCTTACACCAAAACGCCACGCACAGATTCTTCTGTCCGCATTTGAGTCTATCGGCAGCGGTGGATGCTTCTTGCAGGAAGCGAGCTACAACATTCAAGCAAACATCGGCAAGGCGACAGTGAACGGAGAGCCAGTGGCAAGCGATGTGACTGAGGGCATGATTGAAGCCAGCATCACGATAACGCAGACTGGTTCATCTGAGCCTACATTGACAGCTTGCGGCGACTGGCAGATTACATCACCTCTTGCTTGCACAAACCCAGATGCCAACTACCCGACTTGGACTGCGACACTTACTAAATATCTCCAGAAGGATGCTTGATGAATGGTCTCTGAAATGGCCATAGGCGACTGCGAGGAGCTTCAGGCCTAGGGCTTGAAGCTCACTTGCAAAGACATCATACGTTTGAATGCCCTTGGCGTGAAAGCCGAGAAAGGCCGTTCATCCGTCTCGTTCTACGCACTTCCAAGATGCTGCTTCCTAGGCGACTTCTGCTTTCGTGAGCCGACCATCGGCCATGAAGTCTGGTATGATGACGTGTCAAGAGAGTTCGAGGTAAACGACAATGTGACTGAGTTCTTCTTGAACGCATTCATGCTGAGCAGAGAAGTTGACGAGCTTCCAAAAAGCACGAACATTCCAGAAGTGAAGTACCAGCTTGACAAGTTCATCAAGAGCATTAGCAGCTTCACCATGCGGCAGATAATGCATGTTGTCTCATACTGCACATAGGGATGCAACGCAGACGATTGGGAAGTTCCAGAGACGAAGGACAAAGACGAAGAAGAGAACAGCGAAGATGAATGCATAGCTGTTGGGGTGATGAGAGATGCCCAAGCTCTAGCACTTGGCATCTCTCTTGATGATATGAAGAAGATGACGCGCTCAGAGCTTCAGCGAGTGATAATGAGAGCATACGACATAAAGCAGATACCGATATCAGATTCGATACGCCAAGAGTGCATTGGCGACTACTTCGCTACATTGCAGAGCATAAAGGACAGACTGGAGAAAGAGAGAGAAAATGGCTGAGTCAAGAGTCAAGATTAACATAGGCAGCAATGCTGATGTCTCGGGCTTTGCGAAAGTCAAGAATGCATTGGCCAGTGTTGCCTCAAAAGTCAAGGGGTTTGCCGCTAAGATTGGCAGCAACTTGATGAACATCAAGGCTGGCTTTGACATGCTGGCTGGTGCAGCTCGCTCTATCGGCGGACTTCTGCAAAAGGCTCTTGACGCTGAGACAATGACTGTCCAGTTCAAGACTTTGATGGGCAGCATGGACGATGCTAAGCAGCACATGGAGATGCTGAAAGAGCTTGGTGCAACTCCGCCCTTCTCGATGGAAGAGTTCGCTGCCGCTTCACGGCAGATGATGGTGATGTCCGACGGCGCGCTTGGAATGCGCGGCTCTCTTGAGCTGGTCGGTGACGCAGCAGCTGCAACAGGGAAGCCCATTGAAGAAGTCGGCAATGCTGTTGCAAGAGCCTATGCGATGATAAGAGACGGAGTGCCAATCTCAAGAACAGTGGCACAGCTTCGCAACATGGGCTTGATAACTCCAGAAGTTGCGGCCAGCTTGGATGAGCTTCAGAAGTCGGGTGCTTCAAGCATTGACATCTGGGACAAGCTAGAAGAAGCTCTCAGCAAATACAAGGGGGCAATGGAAGAGACCGAGCAGACCGGCAACGGAATGATTGGCGCAATACAGTCTCAGTGGGATGAAGGCATAAGAGACTTCGGCACCGCTCTTCTTGACTGCGGCAAAGTGTACATAAAAGAGTTCCTTGACTGGCTGAGGAAGATTCGTGAAGACGGCTCACTCAAAGAGTTCGTTGACAACATGGCGAAGTATGTCGAGAAGGCCATTGGATTCATCAGCAAATGCATAAGGGGCTTCAAGTGGCTGAAGGACACCATCACAGAGGCATTGTAGATAACAGGCGATGTTGTGGGTGCAATGATTGGCGGCGCATCCTTTGATGAAGCGGTGGACTCAGCGTAGAAGAACATGGACCAGCGCGAGAAAGAGCGCCAGATGGATGCAGAGGAAGAGGCTGAGAAGAAGCTTGCCGCATAGAAGCTCGCCGACGAGAAGAGGCTTGAAGCCGAGAAGCAGAAGAATGCCGAGAAGGAGAAGCAGAGACAAGCACTCAAAGAGAAGCTTAGAGAGCGTGAGATTCAGAAGGCAAAAGCCGCTGCCGAGAAAGAGCATCAAGAAGGATTGAAACAACAGCAGCGAGAAGACAAGTGGAGAGAAGAACAGCAGAAGGAAGAAGAGAAAGCCCGCCAAGAGAAACTGAAGAAGGATGCTGCTGCCCAGATTGAAGCTGTGAAGAATGCTCATGACGCAAATGTCAAACAAGTCGAAGACCAGATTAAAACTCTTGAGAAGTTCAAGGACAAGTTCGACAAAGAGATGAAGCGTGGAGTCGGAGCCGAGCAGTCAAGACGATGGGATGGTCAGTCAAAGACACAGCTTGACCCAGACACAGGCATTCCACAGAGTGTTGCCGATATGCTGAGAGCAAAGAGATTTGCCAAGGCTGGAACAGAAGAGCAGGGCAAGGCGGCTCACAGAGCTGCGATTGACGAGAACAGAGCCAAGCGACTTCAAGCTCAGCTAGACAGAGGCGGCAGCATATCAAAGCGAGACAAGAAATTTCTTGAAGACTTGAATGAGCTTAGGACACGGAGAGAAGCAGACGAGCGCATAAAGCAGTTGAACGAGCAGAAGGACCAAGCTGTGATTAACATGCAGCGTGATGTTTCCACAATAAAGAAGAGCTTGGAAGATGCACTTACATTGAAGAACTGAGGTGGAGCATGTCATTGATAAACGGATATTCAGACAACAACAAGCAGACGCAGACTGGACTTCAGAAGCAGTACAACTATGAAGCGAAGTTCTTTGTGATTAAGGACAACTTATACAGTGTGTACCGCGTCACTCGCCATGCGACAAAGCAGTACAGCTATGTGGGCATGACTGAAGGCGCAGCAAAGACATGTGTGACTGCGAAGATTGCGCAGTACACAAAGACCCACAAAGGATGGAAGCTCACATACAATGAATAGAGCGGCGTTGGCGTTGTTCCAGAGAACTACACTTCATGCGGCGCACAAGTGCAAGCAGTGCATGATGAAGGCGACATGTGGCACACGCAGATAAATGTGAACGAGCAAGATGAAGTGTGGACATTGACTTTGCCAGCAAACCTCGCATCTTTGTTTGACGAGACAGGAGACTACGACGAATGAAGCCCCTTCCACCAACAAGACTTAAAGCTGGCCAAGCTATTGGAGCTGCTGACAAGCTAGTTGACACATTCAACTGGCTTGTTGATGCCACCGAGAACTTGAAGGGAGATGGCTGTTTCATCTACGTCAACAAGGCCAATCCAGAAGTGCCGTAGATTGAGCTGGACATAGACAGCTTGCAGGACTTCTTGGATGGACAGCTAAGTGGACTAAGCGGATGTTCATGTGAGATGTCAGCGGAATTGTCCACAGGGACAAAGATTGGCTCGTTCACGAATGATGGATGGCAGACCCAAGTTGACCTCTATGCGCCTAATGGGGGCGAATGCGCATGCGACCTTCAGCAAGTTCTGACCGCAGGAACTGAGATTGCAAGATGGACAAAAGACGGCCAGAACTGGACTAGCATATACAGCTAGTCTGGCGGTGGTGACTGCTCATGCGAGATGAGTGCAATAGTCACGGCTGAGACATACGATGACGCTGCATATCGGACCAATGCAAAGATTGCGCAGTTCAAAGACTGCAATGGAAACACCACAGACATATATGCTCCAGACTCGGCGCGCTTCCAAGGGAATGTCGGTGCCAAGACAAAGACCTCTTGGAGCAAGAGCTTCCAGTTTGAGACGATGACATCATCAAATGTCCAAGTGATATGCTAGGGAAGCACCATCTCAATTGGTGCATTCTACGTGTGAGGTGAACTATGGCAATCGTCGCAACTAGAAATGCGCAGAACCCGAACTGGACAAACAGCAGCTACAAGTACATGTACAACAATGTCCAGCCACCGCCAGCATGGTCAGCCCAAGCCCCAGGCGGCATAGTCTGTGATGACAAGATTATGCCAAACAGAGACATTGACGATGCTGCAAATGGCACGGACACATGGAAGATTCTGCGTGGCGTGGACTTGTACTTCGCCGCTGAAGGAGCATTGGAGCGTTATTACGCTGGAAACTAGTTCTAGCTAGTTGGTATATGGCCTAGAAATTCTTATTCATTCGTCCGCAGTCGCGGCATAATAGAGTCCCAGCTTTGGCAGTACACACAAGGGAATGACCCAAACGGAGCTAAGACTGGCCTTGCAAACTGCTATAAAGACTTGTGGCTGTCTGGGGTATCTACGGCAAGCGACTTGCAGACATCTTACTCCACTTGGGCAGATGGTACGCCAATAGACGGCAGCAATCCGCCTAGCTCATCTGGCATAAGGCAAGGCTGGGAATATTTTCTAGACTTTGCCATTGGGAAATATGAGCTTAGTGACATGGCATCTAGATATGGCGACTTCGCATCTGGAATGCCGTTAGTCGCTGACAATGTTCGCAGAGTGTATTGGGACATGAAGCGGCTGCAATGGTACATGCCAAACACAGGAACTGGAACTTCATGGAATGTAAGCCATGCTGCAACAACAGCTTGGTCACGCAGCAGCTGGTCACATCTTGAAGGCTACACGCCGCTTGAACCGTTGACAGGGACAACCGAGATATGGCATGAAGAGAGACACGTGTTTGACTATGGCACTTCAGACTAGAGAGGCGGCTATTGGGGATTCTACACAAACGCTGGAACATACACAGCTCCACGGACGGGGTTGCTGGACTCAAGCGGCACATACACATCATTTCTTGGTTCAGAGCAAGCGTGCTATCTTGCACTGCATTTGACTACAGGCGGCGATGACATATCTCCAAGAGACATATACGAGTTCTGGAAAGTTCCGTATTCTGTGAACCAATATGGACAAGTGCAGATAGCAGCGAACCAAGCCAGCAATGCAGCTTATCAGATGGTGCAGAAATGGAATGCTGGAGTTCCAAGACAGATGGGAGCTGCTTACAGATGGACATTTGTGTACATAGACCACATCTCGACAGTGTGCAAAGTGTCTGACAGAACAGACATAAGCCAACTAGCTTGGAACTGGCAGCCGTGAACAGCTTTAGCTGTAAGTACAGATGAAACCTATGCTTGATGTTTCAAGCTGAAATGGAGAACTAGATGATTGGAGTCATAGACATTGAGGTTCAAGCCTAGAACCCCGAAGCACCGCTTTATCCCTTGAAGGCATTTGTCAATTCGCCTTCATCAATACGTGTGAGAAATGCGCCAAGGTGGATAGGCGACTGGCATCTGACGAAAGTCTACATCAGTGCCGTATATCCAGATGGACAGACAACGACCGTGCAGTGTGTGCCGACTGGCGGCGTATGGGTGGGCACATTGGCTGGAACAGCAACAAGCGGAACAACAGAGAACGGCTACACAATTCTCGCAGACGGAATCGACGAGAACATGAATGCCGTCACAGGATATGTGCTTGGCAAAGGCGACATATTCATCTTGAACGCAGACGGCACACCATCCCCAGATGTGCATGTTAATTATGTGCGTCTTCTGTCAAGTGAAAGCACTGCTCCAGCTGAAGGCGACATGTTCCCGACCGAGAGCGGCTACAACATCTGGCAAGACGGCGAAGCACATCAGCTGGGAATGACGCGAGAGGACTTCAGCAAAGGTGAGATACTTCTTCCATATCTCTCGGACATGATTTTCCAGATGGACGAGCCGACACCAAATGGAAGGCGTGACGCGCCTGTTGGCATAAAGGACTTGCGCTGGAAGTTCGACACAATAGACTAGGGGCTTGCGGACATCAGTTCACAGATTGGCGACCTGTCAACAGTCATACACGACATCTGAGGTACAACACATGACGATAGCAGAAGAGATTTCAGCGTTGCAAGAGCGCATAGCGGACGCATATCTAGCATGTGCGCGCAAAGGCGGAATGCAGCCGGTGAAAGAAGACACATGGCATCTTCCAGAGGCAATCGAGTCAATACCGCAGAGCAAGTACGGAGTGACGCTTGACGGAATGCTCGGCAATAGAGACGCCAATTCATTTCTCATGCCGCCGACATAGCCTTACAATTTTGAGAGCGAAGAAATCTGGGGAGTGAATGACTATACATTGAGGTACAAGTTCATAGGCGAACGGACATTGGCAAGAGTGAGTCTGCCGTATATGGCCAGCGTTGGCGAGCAGGGAATGTTCCAGTGCTTCTATGAATGTCCTTCTCTGTTCAGTGTTGAATTTGGCGGATTGACTTCAATAGGACCAAGTGCGCTGTACAGCGCATTCTACAACAGCGGGTCTATTGAGACGGTAGACCTCTCAAGCCTCAGACAGATAGACACCTACGGCATGTACCAAGCCTTCAGCAATTGTTCGTCTCTTGCGGCCATAGACTTAGGAGAGCTTACATCACTTGGGTCTTATGGGCTGAACAGAGCGTTCTATGGATGCACCTCTCTGCAATATGTCTGCATGTCTAATCTCTCTTCGATTCCAACACAGGGACTAGCATCAGCATTCCAGAACTGCACATCATTGAAGACCGTGCAGCTGGCAAAGCTCTCTAACGCTGGCACGGCTTTGCAGAATGCTTTTTCAAATGCGTTCAACGGATGCACATCACTTGAGCTTGTTGACTTCTCACAGGCAACTGCTGTTCCGACTCTTGCCAACATCAACGCGTTCGGCAACACGAACAGCACGTACAAGATTGTTGTGCCAGATGCTCTGTACACGACATGGATTGCGGCAACGAACTGGTCGAACACGGCAATAAAGCCACACATCGTGAGGGCTTCTGAGTACCAGCCATGACACACTTTTTGTTGTAAGTAATAATGGACATTCAATAAGGATGAACGATGAAAATCTATACACAGACATTCGACTTGGCTAAACCAAGTCCCAAGAAGTTTTGGGTTGCACCATACTCTGACTTCGCAATAGGAATTAAAGTCCTCAGCAATGGTGAGGCTGTTGCAGATGGCATCACAGTTGAAGCAAATGGATAGACATTGACGGCAGAAGCGGACACGGTTGCTGGCTTCACTGTGTACAACATTTCATCTGAAGGCACAGGCTTCGTCAAGTACAAAGTGACATGCAAAGGACAGACATTTGAATTGGCGCAGATTGTGACAGACTCCACAGTCTTTGAAAAAAAAAATGACGCTGAAGGTGGGGCAAGCACAAAGTATGGGATAAGTCTGGACAGCTTCCTCGGCGAGCTGGATTCTAACGGACAGCTTCTTGCTCCGACCGATACGAGCTACGCATTGAGGTCGGACGAGATATTGAGACTAAACTCTGCGTCTGTCAGCGCGCTGCCGAAGACGAACCTGACGGAGATTGACCTTCCGAACCTCGTCCAATGGGGCGGCGGCACATTCTTCTCGACATTCCAGAACTGCGCTAGCCTGACATCTGTCAGTCTTGGGATTTCGTCGCTCACGCCGCCTGGCATGATGCAGTCATTCCAGAACTGCACGGCTCTGAAGCGTGTTGAACTTCCCAATCTAGCTGATATAGGCGAGTCTTCAATGGTTAGGGCATTCTTGAGCTGCACCGCTCTTGAGTATGTCAATCTGTCTGGACTGAAGACGATTACCAGCTATGACGGAATGCAGCAGACGTTTCAAAGCTGCACGAGTTTGAAGTACGTTGACATGTCCAATTTGTCGTCAATTGCAAACGGCGGAGTTTTCAGTTAGACATTCATGGGCTGTTCAAGCCTCCAGTTCGTTGACTTCAGAAATGCGGCTGCCGTTGTCGCTCCGCCCTCTGGCGCTGGCATTTTGGACTCGATGTTCTATAACACGAACAACACGTTCAAGGTCATCGTGCCTGATACTCTTTACGATGCGTGGAAGGCAAATTCGGCGTGGAACTCTTGGAAGACTCACATCGTAAAGGCGTCTGAATACCCCGTCATCATGACGCAGTATGGCGGACAGGACAACATGGACAATAACTAATTCAATAGAGGTGAAAAGACATGAGCGCAGAAAATCCAAGATGGTATAAGTGGTATCCGACAGAGGAAACAGACCTTGGAAGCAATCCAATTGAAGGTGACTTTGATGTTAATGACAGATTCATGGTTCCGTCCCCATTTACACAAGAAGATGGTTCTATAAGCTGGCTATGGACTCCATATTTCTACAGTTCTGCTAAGAGTGAATGGGGAAGAAATGTGTCAAAGAAAGTCGGGCCCAGAATACAGCAAGTCTTTGAAGCTGGTGTGAAAATTCCAGCACCAATCTATACTGAGATTGGCGGTCAGCAAGTTCAAGTCCCTGTATATTATGCGTATATGGGTGACGGTGTTTGCGCGTTGAAAGTCCCTAACGCCGAGCTTGAAGAAGTGACCACAACCTAATGCTTAGGGGGTGACACGCAATGAACGAGCATGAGATGTACTTGAAGCTAAGTGACAAGATTGACAAGCTCATCGACAAGCTTGACAGCAAATTTGAGCAGTTTGACCACAAGCTCTAGAACCATGAAGTCCGCATCGTGGTTCTAGAGCAGAGACCGACTGAAGACAAAGGCGACTTCAAGTCACAGATAATTGCATTGCTTGTCAAAGCTGTCGTGATTGGCTCTGTGGCAATAGCGTCACTCGCTGGTGCTGGCGGAATTGTGAAGAACATAATGGTTGGTTGACATGATTAATAACGTAGATTCAATGCCGCCCTATGAGCGGCAGCTGCTTCTGGTCTTCAACATGGCAATGGAGAACTCGCCGCAGCTGAACGAGACAAAGAAGCGAGTGATTGAGCAGAAGATTCAAGAGATTGCAGACGTGTGGACTAAAGACAACTTTGTTTGACGAGGTGCGCCATGCAAAGAAGCATATTTCCAGCAAGCCAATACAATGACGGAGAAGGCAACTTCATAGACATGAGCTATTACAGGAAAGCTTATGGCATTGAAGCTCCTGACTCGTTCCAGACTGAGTGCGACATCGCAGACAATTCACAGTGCTGCGATGTGTCATGGCATTCGTATTGGGAACGCTTCTTCAAGCAGTGCTGCGACAATGTTGCCAGAAGCATTGACATCGACGGAAAGATGCACATGGTGAGAAGAAGCCAGCAGCAGCTAAGCTCAAGCATTGCCGAAGTGTCTGACAGCATACGCAATGTGACATCACACATAGAGGCCATCCAGAAGCTGCTGGACACACTCTCTTCTAGCATAAAGGACAACATTCAACATGTGAAGAATGACATCCAGAGGCACAGGAGTGAACTGGATGCATTGTCTGGAAAGGCAATGTCTTCACTGTCAAGCATATCCAACAACATCCATGCGGTCAAGAACGAGATTGAGCAGCACAGGAGCGAAATAGATGGGCTGTCTTCAATGTCATCGAGCATCCAGAAGAACATTGCCAACGTGAAGACGGACATCGACAAGCAGAGCAATGAGCTTGGCACACTCTCTTCCAGCATGAAGGACAACATGCAGAATGTGAAGACAGACCTTGAAAGGCACAGCAGCGAGCTTGGCGCATTGTCCTCAAGCTTGCAAGACAACATGCAAGGGATGAAGACCGACATAGAGATGCACAGCACCAAGCTAGAAACACTCTCGTCTAGCATGAAGGACAACATTCAGCATGTGAAGAATGACATCCAGAGGCACAGTGATGAGCTGGATGCATTGTCCTCAAGCTTGCAAGACAACATCCAAGACGTGAAGACGGACATAGAAAGACACTGTGATGAGCTAGATGCTCTCTCTTCACAGGCAATGTCTTCTCTGTCTAGCATGTCTGATGACATTCACGCCACGTCTGAGACCATACAGCGAGTAGAGACCGACATGCAGATGCAGACTGGTGTGCTAAGCGCACAGCTGGGAGCAATCGAAGCTGCCATGCCGAAGATATGGGAACACACAATCAGCGTAGACATCAAACACATCGCTGGCCAGATTTGACGACAAGAGAAAGTAAGAGGTAGAAATGTTCAAGTGGATAGCAAAGAAGTTCATCATCGGCAAAGTCAATGACTTGCTAGACGAGTACAAGGGCAATGTTGCCAAAGTGAAGTCTACGCTTCAGCTCTGGCTTGCAAGGCTGGAGAAGGTGCTTGCGTGTCTGAGCAAGACCCTCTCAAAGCTTGATGACGGCAAGCTTGACGAAGAAGAGCTGAAGCAGACTGTTGACGATGTGACCGCACTTGTGAGGGAGTGGTGACATGAGAAAGCTTGCCATTGCTCTTGCCTTGCTTGTCGCTGGATGCACAAGTCCATTCTACAAAGAGGTGGATGGAACATCAACTGTATTAGGCGTCTCGCTTCCCGATGAGCAGTACATCTAGATAAATGCACTGTCATATCTTGGTGGGTCAAAGACTATCGTAAGAGAGCCAGCAAAAATAACACATGAATATGAATGCTGCTCTACAAACTCTTACTTTGGAGTTATTCACACGCAAGAGCAGAGAAAGAGCAAAATCACAGTGTGCGCTACAAACATGGTCAGCGGTGTCTAGGCATTGCGCTAAGCCATGGGGAAATGCTATAATACGCCTCATGGCAAACAAAAATCTAGGTCTCAATGATGCAAAGAAGAACAAGAAAGACGAGTTCTACACTCGTCTTGAAGACATTGAGAACGAGCTGCGGCATTATCGACACCACTTCAAAGGCAAGGTTGTGCTGTGCAACTGTGATGACCCACGATGCAGTAATTTCTTTAGGTACTTCACTTTGAACTTTGAGCTGCTTGGCTTGAAGAAGTTGATTGCCACTTGCTACAAGAACCAAGATGTTGACTTGTTCTCATTCAACAACTGTGAGCGCGCCGTGTACCAGATTTATGAAGGCGACAAGAATGGGAACAAGAAGGTCGATGACGAAGAGATTGAAGTGAAGTATCTGGAAGAGGACGGCGACTTCCGTTCGGTCGAATGCCTTGCACTTCTTGAAGAGGCGGACATCGTTGTGACCAATCCACCCTTCTCGCTGTTCAGAGAATTTGTGTCGCTGTTGATGAAGTACAAGAAGAAGTTCATCATCATTGGACATCAGAATGCCATCAAGTACAAAGAGATTTTTCCGTACATAAAGAACAATGAACTCTGGCTTGGGTACGGCTTCAAAGGCGGTGCAGGCTACTTCATCAATGAGCATTATGAAGACTATGCTAAAGGCGGAGACCATAAAGAGGGAATGATTAGAGTCTCTGGTGTGCATTGGTTCACCAACTTGGAAATAGAAAAGCGGCATGAGAACATTCCATTGTTCCGCAAGTACACACCAGAAGAATATCCGAAGTATGAGAACTTCGATGCAATCAATGTAGACAAGACGTGCGACATACCATGTGACTATGATGGTGCGATGGGTGTGCCGATAACGTTCATGGACAAGTACAACCCAGACCAGTTTGAGATAATAGGCGTGGGGATTGCCAATCTAGGACTTGCGTGTGGTGTACAGCCATACAAGCCAGAGCATAAACATTATAGGAAGACCGTTCAAAAGTGTGGTGCTGTTGATGGTGATTTGTACATGATGGTCAATGGCGAAGTTGTTGTCCCATACGCGCGTATCCTCATCCGCAGAAAGAAGGCCTGACAATGGACATCAATCTACACACGATTCGGATTAGGGATTTGGTCAACGGCTATGTTGACTCTGGCATAGGCGGCGTAGTTGCATACGGCGGCAATCTCGATGTGAGACCGGCATACCAGAGGGAGTTCATCTACAACGATGTGCAGCGTGTTGCGGTCATCGACACAATCATGCATGGATTCCCCTTGAATGTCATGTACTGGGTGAAGTGCCAGGACGGGAAGTTTGAAGTGATGGACGGACAGCAGCGGACGATATCCATCTGCCAGTTCTTCAACAATGAGTTCTCTTTCAACATGCGGTACTTCCACAACTTCGAGCAGACCGAGGTTGACAAGTTCCTAGACTACGAGCTGATGGTGTACTTCTGCGAAGGCACGGACACGGAGAAGCTGAACTGGTTTAGGACAATCAACATCGCTGGCGAAGAGCTGTCGCCGCAAGAGCTTAGGAATGCCGTCTACCATGGTCCGTTCGTCCAAGACGCGAAAGTCTGGTTCTCAAAGCCCAATGCGCCAGCGGCGAAGATTGGGTCGAGCTACATCAACGGCAAGCGAGAGAGGCAAGACTATCTTGAGCGCGCAATCGAGTGGATTTCTGGGACCAAGGGCGACGGCGTAGACCAGTACATGGCAATCCACCAGAAGGACCCGAACGCAAACACGCTGTGGAACTTCTTCCAGCAAGTCATCACATGGATTGAAGCAACGTTCGTCCACACAACAGACCGCCTCAAGATATTGAAGGGTCTGAACTGGGGATATCTCTACACGAAGTACGGCTCAAAAGTTCTGGACACAAAGGCAATCGAGGCTGAGACGCAACGCTTGCTGATGGACGATGACGTGAGCAACCACAAAGGCATCATCCCATACATTCTCGGCGAGGGCGAGAAGTGCCTGTCGATAAGAGAGTTCACCGACTCTGAGAAGCTTGCGGCGTTCACACGTCAAAAAGGGCTTTGCAACAAGTGCGGCAAGAAGTTCCCAATCGAGCAGATGCATGCCGACCACATTGTGCCGTGGAGCAAAGGCGGCCACACGACGGCTGCCAACTGCCAGATGCTGTGCCGTACATGCAATTGGACCAAGAGCGACCAATAGACTCTAGGCTAAATAGGCCTCATGCCCATAGATGGCCCTAGAAGGGCCTCAAATTCCAGCCATATAAACCTATCGTCTGGCACATAGAAGTGTCTCTGAGTGCCTCCAGCAGCCCTTCTGAGGTGTCCAGACCTATTTTTTAGCGGTCAAACTGGCTTGTGGAAGCACGATTCACCCACAGACCATTGCCAGAGGCCGCGAGAGAGGCTTTAGCAATAGGACCAATTGAACCTTCATCCAAGACGCTCCAGTGTCTCTGGATGAGGTTTTCTATTGTTGCATAGTGTCATGCAGACCAAGTGACATACTACATGTAGTGGTGTGAAAATTTTTCAATGCCTTGAGTGGCTAAAGCTTGATTTTTTTGGCACTCTTTATGGCGTTTTTTGGGAGGGATTTGTTCTTTGAAAATCTATTAAATGATTTATTGGGTGGAGTGTACCAGTCCATCTAATAGGTGCAACGGGTGTTGCATCGTGGACTGGTGCATGAAGCCCTCTAAAAAACAAAGGAAAAAATGAAGAATAAAAATACTGATAAAGTTCTGAACGTCAATGCTTCAGACAAACACAGCACTAATGTTTACATGGTCATGTTAGTCGATGCTGCGAACATGTGTGGCCTTAGAACCACCATGTACAACAGTAAAGACAGGGCTAAAGATGGTGCAATGGAATTACTGAGGAACTTGATTAGAGCAATGCCAAAATACTCATACATACAGTGCTTCAGAAACAAATCTGGCGCAGTCGAGTTCATACTTGCGGACAAATCACACGCCATGATGTATGTCTTCACCTACCATGGGCTGATAGTAGGTAAATCTATAACAAAGGATGAAGTTCTGTCAGACCAAAATTATGACAACTGGGTGAAGTCTCTTCCGCAGCTGCCAGAAGGCTTTGAAGACATAGACGTCGAAAAAGCCGTGTCAGTCTGCTTGGACGAAGGCTGGTGCATTGCATCAACAGAGAATGGACTTGTGCTGGGTGAAGGTGTCACAGAACGTGAATTCCCAAGACGAGCATAATGCCCAATAGTTCAAACAGCTAACCATAAATGCCCGATGCCTTTAACAAGGTGTCGGGCATTCTTCTGATGACCCACAATGTGAAAAAAAAACTTTAATGCCTTGAGTGGCTAAAGCTTGATTTTTCTGATAGGTTTAATGGCGCTTTTGGGGAGGGATTTGTTCTTTGAAAATCTATTAAATGATTTATTGGGTGGAGTGTACCAGTCCATCTAATAGGTGCAACGGGTGTTGCATCGTGGACTGGTGCATGAAGCCCTCTAAAAAAGAAAGACAACAAAAAATGAAAGAAACCAATAGTAACGAAGTTCTGAACGTCAATGCTTCAGACACAAATGAGAACAACAGCACAGCTTGCGCTGTCAATGAATCAACGGATGTTGAAACAATGATTGTGTATGCTGTAGAAGCTGTCAATGCACAAGACGAAAGTGATGTGTACTATCAGTTCATATCAGACAACAAAGATGACATAGATACAATTGCCAGCAGTTTGCTTAGACAATACATTGCCAACATTGACGAGCAGCGGAGAAAGAACAACCGCACTGACTTCAGATTGAAGCATGACAACCACAATCGCTTCATAATTGAGGACAGCAATGGACCAAGGTGTTTCTTAATAGCTTATTGTGACAGAAAGTGTCCTGTCACTCCTAAAGTCATTGAGGGCATAGCTTGGGGTAAAAAAATAGCCAAGAAGGCTGAATCCCACAACCCAGACTGCCTGAAGCATGTAGATTCTCACGCTCTCCTCAAGTTTATGCAGACATGTGGGGGTGCTATAGTGTCTACAGACCATGGCATTACGTGTGTCAAAGATGGCAAGCACATCTTTTTCCCTATGTAATGCCTAATAGCTCAAGCAGCTAAACCCCAAGTGCCCGATGCCTTTAACAAGGTGTCGGGCACTTTTTTTTTCGAACTAACAAGAGTTTGACCACCTAGGGGTGAGAGTTCTCGCAAAATCAAGATGGACCACTTAGCACTTTGAGATGGACCACTTGACTTTATATTGACAAGAGATGGACCACTTTGGGGTACAAGATGGACCACCTGACTTTATAAAAGATTCCTTCATTAAAAAACTCCTATTTCTCCTATATAGAATACAAGCGAACCGCTCTTGGACCACTTTGTTCAAGTGCAAGTCCTTTGGACAGGGAATCATTGAACAAGAACGAGGTATATAGACTTTGTTATGAAAGAACATATTAGACCTTTGAACCAAAAAGAGCATGTCAATCCTTTGAACAAGAAAGAACATATTGGTCCTTTGTCCATATAGCCAATAGGCGGCGAAGCCGCCATGTTCCTTTGGTACAACGCAGGGGCAGCGGAGCGGCGCAGCCGCCCGCAGCCACGCTTCAGCATTTCGCTCTTGGCATTTTCATGCGAAGAGAGTAATATATAGATGTTCACTGCTCATAGAGTAAGTAACAATTGTGCTGAATTTGGTCGTTCGGCATAATTCTGTCATTATTGTTGTTGGCCGAAAAGCTCATCACTCAGTAGGCCACTCTTCATCCAAGACCAAGTTTGAAGACAAATGATGACAGACAATTGACCAGAAAGAGACACAACAAAATGATAGAAGAAGAACTAGAGAAATATGTGCCGTACAAGGCAATGGTGCTTGAACAAGTGCTAGTGTGGACACTGCTTGACATTGCGCAGTTCCACTTCAAAGACAGCGACAGCTATTTGACGAAGCTCAAGTCAATATTTGCGAACGCCAAGAAGGACGGCAATGGGTTCAACAAGGCTGGCAACTATGCGTTGAGAGAGTTTGAAAGATGGCTCCACATTGACTCTTGGCTCATAGACTTCATCTGCGGCAGACCATGCATCAACGGAAAGAAAGTCCGTGTTGCCAATCTCATAATGTCTCAGCTTGAACAGCAGTCAAGGATGATTCACTATGTCGGGAAGAAGAATGTCACATACACGTCTGGAAAGACCTTTAGCCATTTGAGCTTCTGGTTCATTGACACACGTTGGGTCAAAGGGATGTTCAACAATTCAAAGTACATTGACCACAAAAACTCAGACTGGTACTGTGAAGAAGCGAAGTACATAATATCCAAGATTGCCTATCCATATTCGCGTATGAAGGCAAAGCACTTGAAGAAGACATTTGACAAACTGAAGAAGATTGCCGAGGACAAAAATATGACTAAGGAAGAGAAAGCGAAGTTGAAGGAAGAATGCGAGAAGGGAATGCACGCATTCTCGTATGAAGTGCTGGTCAAGGACATCGAGAAGAGAGAGAAGACCAAGCTAAGGACAATGCAGACACGCATTCGCAAGATGACACAAAAGGCGATGGCGGAGATTGTCATCGAGAACGAGAAGCTTAAGAACGAGAACAGCGCATTGAAGCAGCACGTCGAAGAGCTTGAGGCTGAGCTGAAGCAGTACGCTAGGGCTGAAGTGCCAGATGACTCTATCAGCTATTCACTTGACGAACAGGACAAAGCTGTTGTTGAAGCATGCGAAGCAGAGCTGGCTAAAGACAAATTTGACGACACACTCACAGACAGTGATGAAGCTCTTGTAGATGAATGTGTAGAGATTCATAAAAGACGGGACAAAGCTAGTGACAGCGCGACAGCTAAGCCTGTCACTATTTTGAATGACCCGAAGCTTGCTGAGCGCATAGAAAAAGTCAAAGCCGGTCTTCAGAAGATGTTCGACAACAGCTGCATTTCACTTGAAGAAGCGAAGCTGTTTCTGAGAGCCAAGTTTGGAATGAAGCTTGAGCTTGACAGACCACATGAGATTGACTGGATTAAATATCAACAGCCAGAAAGCATCAAAGAACGGTGCAAGTTGTTCAAAGACTCAGTTGACGCTATCAACAGAGGCGAATGGAAGGACGCTTCAACTGAAGACACAGCTAAAGTTAGAGACAGATGTGAGATGCTTGAAGCTCAGTTCAAGAAATGCTCAGCTCTCTAAGTGCCGATACCAGATTCTCATGTTGTTGATGTCGGCACGAAGGCATTCTGTTGCAGGAACTTGGAACTCTTTGGTGTTGACTTCAAGCACATCAGCAACAACATTCCCAAGTGACTCAGCTTCTTTTATCATGCCGATTATGTAGCCAAACGACAGTGGGGCGTTGTCACCTTCTTTGAGACCGTCGGCAACTCCCCATCTTTCATAGTGTCCATTCTCAAGACGCTCTACCCACAGTATTTCTTGCATGCAGCTTCTCCTTTTAGTTGGTGTTTTCTTCAGCTTCAGCCATGTGCTTGACATCAAGATACACTATCATAGTGTGAAAGTTCTTTGCTACTACATCAAAGAAGTCTTTCTTGCCGTAGTCTGGATTGCTGTTTGTCTCTGTGCCGTCTTCATTTGGAGTGATTTTGTTCTCTTCTTCAAGTAGATGCTTGCCGTCAACGCTTATGATGAATCTGGTTTGAGTTAGATGGTCAATGTTGAAGTCATCAATCTCCGCTGCGCATTCAAGATATTTGAACACTTCATCTATTTCCCAGTCTTTCAGCTTTGCAACTTTGTCATCTGGCATTCCCACTACTTTGCCGAAGCATTGCGGACGGCTCTCAAACCAGAAGTTCCTGTTGCTGAAGTTCAGCTCTATGACATACATATAGCTGTCATCGTTCAGCTTCAGCTTGCACGCTGGCATAGAGAAGCAGGAGGCTTTGCTAAGACTAGGAAACTCATCACTGTCAAGAATCTTCTTGAACACGTTGAACACAATTTCGTGTGTGCTGTGGAAATATGAGTCTGGAGGAAGTGCTTCCATCCTTCTTTTAATTTCTTCTTTGATTTTGTCCTCATCAAACTTCAAGCTGGGAAGTCCATATAGCTTCGTCTTACCCAGCACAAACTCTGGGTGTTTTCTAGGGTCATGTAGCTCGCACAAAATGTCATACCTTATGATTTCTTTCCGAGGCTTGTCGTCCTTTCGCCATGCTCTCTCAAAGAAGCACAGCTTCAGCTTTGTATTAACTTCTATTCCCATCTTCATTCTCCTTTAGACTTTAAAGGCCACCGCCTCTTGTGAGACAGTGGCCAATAGCATATCAAATGCTGTAAGTCTTAGTCAAGCACCTTGAAGAAGTGTGCCGCGTCTTCTCCCTTGAAGTTGTCGCATCCCCAAGTGTGTGCCTTCTCCCAGAGCTTGTTGTAGAGTTCCACGTACTCATTCACTCCGCGCTCATACCAGAACCACAGCTTGTGGTTGATTGCCGTGCAAAGCTCAGTGAACATCTTTGCATTGTCCTTCCATCCATTGAAGCACCGCGTCCACGTGTCCTCAATCGCCTTCTCACCGTAGCAGTCTGCCACGCTGAAGTCAGCGTAGAAGGTAGAGTCGGGACGGTCATTTTCAACTTCGGGATATGCACATTCGAACTTCTGCTTGTCCGTCGTGCCGTACTGCTTCACTGCCATGTGTATTGGCAGGATTTGACGCACCTTAGCCATGTCAGCCATTTGCCACTTCCTTTCGATTGTTGATGAGTTCATTCAAATGCGCTGTCACACAGACCGCACCCTTCTTGTACAGGCACACACAGAGCAATGTGCCGTCTGGCGCATACACTGCCCAATGGCCTGAGCCGTATTCTTCCATTGTGTACATCATTCTTCCTCCGTCATCTGCTCAAGCTGCTTGATTCGTGCCATCACAACTTTTGTGTTGCATTCATCACAGCATACGCCTTCGGTCTCAACTGGATGAGGGTTGTGTCCATGCCCCTTGAACTGCTTGCCGCAGATGCAGCATTCATGCGTCTCAAGAGAGTCCGCAATGCGTTTCAGCTCCGATGCAATGTGTCCAACCTCCGCGCTGATGCGAGGGAGATTGGAGCAGATGATGTTCATCGTCCTGTTCTCGATTATTGTCATCTTCATTCTCCTTTCACATCACTTTAGTTGTCTGGACATTGAAGTCGGTCAGCGGAAATCTCTTGTTGAGAGTTTGATATAGCTTCATGTAGAACTGTTCTCTGTTCGTGCAATCTGCTATGTCCGTCATCCGTGAGCTGTATTGTCCATACGTAGTGTGGAAGACTATAGTGCGGCACGGCTTGGACACCTTGAGAGAAGTGAGAGACAAGTAAGCGCATACTGCTTCAGCGACTTTGATGAAGTAGTTGCCTCCACAGTCAAGCTCAAAAGTCCTGAAGACCCGATTGCCGAATCCCTTCTTCTTGAACCGTGAACTGGCAATCTCATGCCAGCCGTCATGATTCAGAAGCTCATCACACGTTGTAGCCACATGCTTTCTGCTTGTGATTTCCATTGTTGTTCTCCTTAGTCGTTGTACAGACAATAGCACTTGTCATCTGTGTAGGCGAGAGGGATGTTGATGTGGTTGTCTTCAGCAACGACCTCGCCTTCAACAAGAACGCCCTTCTGCAATTTTGCTATGCGCAGCTTGAAGCCCTTGGAAACATCATCGCAGTACGTCCCACAACAGCCACAGCGACACGCGTGGTCTTTGCCGTAGTAGATGGTAGTGATGTCGTCCACATCCCAGCCAGCGAGCTTGAGGAAGTCATCAATAGAGACTTTAGTAGGCTCAAAGAATTTCATCTTCATTGTCATTCTCCTTTCATGCAATCTTAGCGAAGACCGAAACGTCATTCGCAAGCTTAATCATCTTGAAGAAACCAACCGCGCAGACTGCCATCTTGCGCTCAGTGTAGGTGATGGGGTTCTTCCAGCCAATGGTCGGAAGTCCGTTTGCTCCCTCGCAGATGAAGCCCTTGTCATCTGCATACAGGAAGAAGAGCTTCTTGGCGCGCTCCTTCTTCACCTTCACTTCGTTGTTCTTCTCGTTCTGCTTCTTCATTTTTGTTTCCTTTCGTTTTGTTGTTTGTTTTGCGGCCGCTCATCTTAAGCACCCGCTTACGTTATATATTATAAACTTTGTCAAGCGAGAAGTACACAGCGAAGTGAAAGAAAATGCTGCCTCTTTCGAAGCAGCATTCTCTGTGGTTTTCCACTGGATTATATGTTGATTCCCTACATCACATCGGGCATGTTCTCAATGCCTTCTTTCATCTTGTCCATGCTCTCATGGAAGTATGTGTCCGTCATCTTCAAGCTCGAATGGCCGACAATCTTCTGCACAAGCATTGGACTCATCCCAGAGTTGATTGCCATGGATATGAACGTGTGCCTGAACGAGTGGAAGCTTGCCTTGGACCGCTGCCTTCCCTTCTCGTCTTCAACCGAAGTCGTGATGCCGCAGCTCTTCATGAGCTTCACCACCTTTGCGCTCATCTTCCTGTTCTTCATCCATGTCTTGGCATTCTCTTCGCTCACGAACTCGCCTTTCCTCTCAATCTTCTTCAACGCTTTCATCAGCGCTGGATGCATCGGGATGTCTATAGGCTCGTCATTGAACTTCTCCGTCTTTATCGGAACTACGTGGAGCATCGCATTCTCAAAGTCCACGCTCTCCCACTTCATGCATGAGCAGTCGCTTATGCGGAGACCAGTGTAGAGGCCAATCATAATCAAGATTCGCATGTCATCCGTCTCTGCCTTCATCAGCAGCTTCTGGACTTCTTCATTCGTCAATGCCCTTCTCGCTGACTTCTTCGACACACGCTTCTTCGTGAAGCCGTCCCATATTCCAGCCTTGAGATTGAACTTGCTTCCAAGCTCCTTCCACACACGCTTGAACAAAGACAGCTGGAGGTTCCACGACATCGGGCAAGCATTCAGCTGCTCAAGGAACTCAGCGCACAGCTCTGCGTTGATGTCCTCTGCGAACTTCACCTTCTTCTTCATCCAGCTCGCCAGCGTCTCAATCTGCGACTTGTACAAGCTCTTGGTGCTGTCCTTCACATCGCTGTTCTTCAGCGTCTCTTCAAACGCCGTCCAAAGCTCTCCAGACTCAAGCTTCTCTCTTGTGCGCGTCTCTTCAAGCGACGTGATTCTGTTCTGCAAAGCTCTCAGCACATCGACTTCTCTCTCTTCCCTGTACGGACGTGTCAGCCGCTCAAGGACTTTGTACGCCTTCTTCTTGTCCGTCTCACCAGTGGACTTGTAGTGGACTTGTCCCTTGTACACCCATCTAGCAAGCCACGGCTTGCCTTCGCCCTTGCTGAGCAAGGTCCCGAAGCCATTCTCTCTTCTTGCACTCATTTTTTAATACCTCATTTCTATTGGATAGTGTACGCTAATTTTCTTAGACACGTCTAATATTATCAAGTTTTTGTCAAGTAGTACATAGGAAACAGGTATATAGTTAGTGACCAATTATTGGGCCGTTTTCGGAACTTTTGAACAAAAACAGCCCAAATTTGCAGTTATAGACTTTTTCTAAGAAAGTCTACAAGTGAAAAAACGAATCTACAATCACTCCAACAGTGAAAATAAGGCCTCTTTTGACTGTAGACTTGACCCTAGGTCATATTATATCATAAATTGAATCGTCCATGCAGGCTTAATTCTGGTGAACGTTGGTATACAGTCGGTGACCATTCGCGGAGTTTTCGCCGTCACCGTGATAAATAAGCTATGACGGCCAGCAAATACGTTGAGCCGAGAAAGCCTAAGAGAGTATATAGCAACATGACAGCATACAATAGACAACAGGACGAAGCCATTGAGAAGATGTGCGCATAGCGCATCGACCAGTGGTATGTGCAGCATGGCATTGACTTTGAGAGAGTCACTGATGAACGGCAGTTCAAAGGCATTGACTTGGTGGTGCATGGAAAGACGCGCGACATCAACATTGACGAGAAGGCGAAGTTCCACGGACTTGAAGACGGCAAGCCTCTGATGGCCGTCGCATTTGAGGTGAGCCGAAAGTGCAGAGACGGCAGCATCTAGCAAGGGTGGTTTGTAGACAAGGGCAATGAGACGGACGTGTACTGCTTCTTGATGCCGAAGCTCAAGCTCAGCGATGTCACATTTTCACAGACAACAGCCGACTACCACTTCATCAGCTCAATGGACGCATTGTTTGTCCAGAAGAGCGATGTAGTTGACTTCATTCTGAAGCAAGAGACCATGCTCTTTGGAGAGGGCTACAAGATATAGAGCCTAGACGAGATTGTAGAGTTCGCAGAAGACATGATTCAGCATGACACTACACACATGAGCCGCTGGAGCAACGCATTCTGGATGACGCGCTCGACAAGCTTGTGGGAGCAGCCAGTGAACGTAGTCATCCCATTTGAGACATTGTGCGGTTTTCCGCATTCGAGGTATATAGCAATATGACAAACTCATGACAGAGAGGTACATAGAGACATGAACAACAGCAAGACCAAATACATAGACAACGACATCCTCACCCAAGAAGTGAAGAAGTCACAGGAAGGCAAGGCACCTACAGAGAAGCTTTGCCTCATGCTCAGAGAGATATCCACACATCTTCTCGGAGACTCACGCTACAGGAGATATTCCAAGGACATGAAGGAAGACATGTGCAGTGCCGCACTTCTGAAGTGCATCAAGAACATCAAGAACTTTGACGAGTCCAAAGGCACCGCATTCAACTACTTCACCAGATGCACCGAGTGGAGCTTCTGGCAGACGCTCGGCTCTCACTACAAGCAAGTCAACTTGGCGCGAGAGCTTTGTCTACAGTATGCCAATGACGTGCAGGACTTCAACCCTGCATTGGCACAGTAGATTCGTGACTCACAGATAGACCCTAACAACTAACAAAGGAACAACAGCAATGAATGACCTCACCACAATAAAGACACTGCTTCTCATACTGACAGCAGTTGAAATGTTCAAGCTCTTCTTTGGCATCATCCGCTCAAAGTAAGTACAGAACGAATGAAGAATTGCCCTCTTCAACAAAGACACCATTTAAGCAAGCACTAGCATGTTCGGGCAATGGACACGCTAGTGTTTGCTCTTTATGTTTGATGACAATGAAAAAAGACAAGAAGACATTGATTGCCGTGACAATCACCTACAAGCCAGTCCCATAGCTGATAGACTTCCTAGAGTCCAGCAAAGACATATACATCCCAGTCGTGGGGAATGGAGCAAAGCACAGAGCAGAGCTTGGCAGCTGGACAGAACAGCACTGCCTAGCCGATGACTCCTATGACGGCAACATATCCAGCCGCAACAGGACATTGAATGAAGCAACAGTCCTCCACATGCTTCTCCATGACATCATGCCAAGGACAGAGGCAGACTACTATGGACTATGCCACTACAGAAGATTCCTCAGTGCTGCATCTGTAGAGCTGTTAGAGAAGAGCGACTTCGACATAATATGCGCACCGTCAATACCAATGAAAGTGTTTGGGCAGCCAGTAGACGTGGCAACTCAATATGCGATATGCCACTATGCCTCAGACCTCAATCTTCTTAGAGACACATTGAATGCACATGGACTGCTGGATGAAGGCACATGGAGCAAATGGCTCGGCCTAAGCATTCTATTTGCACCATGCAACATATTCGTCGCCAAGAAAGAAGTGTTCAAAGAGCATGCTTCCGCACTCCTAGATGTCGCAGTAGATATTGACTCGCTGCTGAACGTGTCCAGAAGGGACAACTACCAGAAGAGAGCAGCATCATTCTTGACAGAGCGCGCAAACTCATACCTCATGTTCAAGGCACTTGAACAGAAGAAGTGGCACATTGGCGAAGCAAGCATAGAAGAACACCTTGACTGGAAGCCAGAAGATGCAAAGGACCAGCGAGGGATATATTCAGATGGAGAATGAAAATACATACATCAAGGAAGACACTGTGCATCCAGAGGCCTCAGACGGCCTTCTGGATGCGCTCTGGGCTGCACTCGCACATAAAAACGATTGTAGACTTTTTGAATTGTAGATTTTTTACCCCCCTATTTTCGAGGTCGAAAGCGACGAGAGATGACCCAAGAAGGCGAAGTCTATCTTCATGTGGTGGTATT
>Ga0326513_10000556_pt1 | contig 31789 bp, 53 predicted proteins | sample 2_2465_0518_D_FD_203654 | JGI IMG/M metagenome (GOLD analysis project Ga0326513, IMG submission 203654) | Bovine rumen microbial communities from UC Davis, California, United States - 2_2465_0518 | ecosystem: Host-associated > Mammals > Digestive system > Stomach > Rumen | place: USA...
CAGTTTGAAATAATCCTTGTACAGATAGACAGCCCGGACAAAGTCCCGGATGATCATCCGCTGGAATTCCGGATCCCTGTAATCGCCATTGCGCACGGATTCGATGTAGGCGGTAACGCGGTCCCGGTCAACATTGAAGGTATTCGCCTTCTCGATTGCGATCAGGCCGGTCAGGCGGTTCTTGTCGGCCTGGAGTACATCCATGCGCTCTTTGATTTCATCGGTCATCATGCCCATCTCAATCGCGTGGACAATATTGTCGATTTGCTTCTTGGTGCCCTTGAGCTGTTTTTCGTATGTGGCGAGTTTGGATTTCGCGTTGTACTTTTTCGCAAACTCCACCAGATTGTCCACGATCCAGTCAACCGTGTCATCGTCCAGCACGGTCTCCAGAACAGCGCGAGTGACTTCCTGCTCAATCACATCCTTTTTGATGTTCGACTTTTCGCAGGAGCCTTGCGTCCGGCGGGTCTGGCAGGCATAGTAAAAATACTTGGTGCCGAGGCGACCGGTCCCGGAGTAGCCCACCATTGCGCCGCAGCAATAGCCACAGAACAGCTTGCCGGTGAGCAGGTAATCGTTATCGTCATGCTTCCTTGCCCGAATGATCTTATAATCGCTCAGCTTCTTTTTCGCCATTTCAAACACGCTCCGTTCTATGATCTTCGGCATACCGTCATCGATGCGGATGTCATCGTAGATATAAACGCCGGTATATCGTTCGTTTTCCAAAATCGTATGGAAGGAATTCTTTTTCCATTTCTTACCCTGCTTTGTGAGGACATTGCGCCGGTTCAGCTCGTCGGCGATGTCCACATAGGATTCATCATTGAGGAATCTGCGGAATATCTCCGCGACCACCTTGGCGGCTTCCTCGTCCAGCGCATATCGACCATCCTCGCCTTTCCGATAGCCGTAGGGAATCGTAGAAACGACCTTGCATTTCTGGGCGCTGTCCCGGAGGCCGCGGCGGATGTCCTCGGCCATGTTCTCGGAATAGAACTGGTTCATGTTCATCATGGTTCGGAGCATGAACCGGCCGGTGGCGTTGTCGCCGAATTCTTCCTTGCAATAGACCACCTTCACGCCGGCGCGGGAAAGGCGCTCTTCGTAGCGGAGAGCATTGGTCATGTTGCGGCTGATCCGATTCGACTTGTAGGCCAGGAGCACCTGGAACTCGTGCCGATCTGCAGCGCGGAGCATCCGCTGGAGGCCTGGACGGTTATCCCGCTTGCCGGATATGGCGCGGTCCTCATAGGTGGCGACAATCGTCAGATTCTTCTGCCGGGCGTATTCCTCGCACTCCGCGATCTGCTGCTCGATGCTGGCGTCGTTCTGAACGCTGGACGAGTATCGGGCATAGATAGCCGTGGTGAACGCCTGAACAGGCTCTGGATTCTTTTTTCTTGCCATAGACACCTTGCCTTTCCGTTGGGTGTCTGCTATAATGGAGTAGCAGACGATGAGCTTGCCCGTGAGTCGGACTGTATGAGCCAGCGCCGCGTTTCCAGCACGGCGCTGGTGTTTTTTTTGTCCTAAATGCCTCGGCTGCGAACCAATCGCAGCAGGCCAGTGCGCCGATCTGTGACCAGACAGGGCGAAATTCTTGTCACAGCAGTTTTTGTGACGGGCCGAAATTCTTGTCGCGCTTGTCACAGAGCTTGTCACACCCCCAAAACCCTTTATTTATCGGGGTTTTTCGGCCTATATGTGACAAGTGACATCCTTTTATATATAAAATCTTTTTTCCAAAACAGGCGCGAGGGCGCGCGCGAGGCCCGCCTGTACGCGCCTATACACGTATATATAATATATAGGGAATTTTGGGTTTGTCACGTCACAAGTCACCTCATGGTTTATGGGCAGCTGGAGCATCAACCGTAGAGCCCGCGCCATGCTGGAAACACGGTGCGGGCAGCTTTTACTTCAGCTTGATATTCTTGGGCTCCGTAGTCACATAATCATAGTCGCCTCTGTCGTAACGGAAAGCGAAAGTAACCCTCTTGACCTCATCGAGGGAAGATACGTCGGCATCATCCATATTGAGCGCAAATTTCCCCTTTGCTTTGTGACCGGCACCAATATCGATATATCCCGTGCTATCTACTTCCCAATCGTTGATCGAAGCCTTGTCGATGTATATTTCATAGTTTTTATCGCTATTGTTCTCGGCGGTGTAGGAGAGGACTAAAGCATGGTCGTATAGAATATCATCGGTAACGACTTCAAAGGTCGTAACCAGCACCTTCACACCTTCGGCATCAAAGAGGGTAGCCTTGCCGGTGCGCTTGTTAGGGTTCTTGGTGGCCTCAGCTTCGGGCTCCGGTGAAGGCTCCGGTGTGGCTTCAGCGGCCACAGGCTCCCCTACGTACATCCCTCGGTTCATCATTTCGGTCATGCCCTTGGCCAGTTCGTCCGTGAGTTCCTCATCTGACATTGATGCCCAGTCAATTTCCGCGATGGCTGAACAGGCAAGCAGGAGAGCGAGGATGACAGTCAGTATCCGGGAAAACTTCATGATTATCAACTCCTTCTAAAGTCACAGGTCATTGTTTATGTTCATTTGTCATTAAATTACAGCATCCATAAAACCCAAGTATAATCGTTATCGTTTTGCAAAATACAATGGAATCATCCCCGATCATGAGTGTTTTAACGATTTTTGTCATACCCTTTCAAGTATAGTCGGAAGTCACATTGGTGTCGTAGTTCTATGCTATAATTCTTCCAGCCACCGGTGCGCGAGATTAGTGTATGGAGGTTGTTACTAATGATGCTTGACAAGGAAACCCGTTTTGCCCTGTCTATATTCCGGTCTCTTACTTCGGAGAACCAGAGTGCTCTCCTTGCTCTCTTAGAAGCACTTCTGCAATGCCAAGCAGAATACGACGATTCGAAGGCGTTAAAGCCGTAAACCCCTGAACAAACCTTTCCTCGATCTCCGAGAGCTCATCGTAAGTGATGGGCTCTATTTTTGTGCCGGTAGGAACATTGGATTTGAAATACTCAATCGGCACCTCTAAAGCATCAGCAATTCGTTCCATAACACTAAAGTCTATATTCGTATTATTACGAGTGATGATGCTATTGAGGGTTGTCTTCGGGATACCAACAATCTGCGCCAATTCAACTTGCTTCATCCCCCTCTGCTTAAGCAAGTCAGCGATTTTTTCACCCAGCATAGAAGCGCCTCCCATAAAAAGATTTCTGATTGACATTATATAGTAGCAATTCGGAATTGTCAATAAAAAATCCGTAGTTTCGGAAAAAGGTCTTGACAAATTCGGATTCTCGTACTATAATAGCCTTAAATCCGAGATTTCGGATTTAAGGAGGTGAAATACGATGTATACGAATCTGAAAGCGGCGATGGCAACTAAGGGAATCACCAATGAAACTCTGGCCCGATTGTTGAACGTTCATAGGGACACTATCACCAACAAGTTGAACGGCGAAAGCGAATTCTCGTATGGGCAGGCCGATTTGATTCAGGAAGTTCTGTTTCCTGAATACAACATTCGGTATTTGTTCAAGAGAAGCGATGTTGCGTGAAACGATTTGTACACAAGGAGGGCAGACCCATGGAGGCAACCATCACCCGCCCGCACGTCAGGCCTGAACTGATTCCCGACCATGTCCGAGAGGATGTCTGCGAGGTCGCCTTCAACGGCTACATGGCCTTTGAGCGCTACCTGTCGAAGCATCCCGAGGAAGCGCGGCACTTTGAGGAACGTGTCGCGGAGGTCCGGAACCGCCGCATCAGCCGCCACAAATAGAAAGGGCGGCTCCGCTGGAGGAAACAGCAGAGCCGCCGGGACAGGGAGATCAGATGGAAATGGCTACCATCGAAATGAATCTCTATTACTATTTTAGCCGATTTCTGACCGTTTGTCAAGGGAGGGATTGAGGCCATGGAAAGGACCTACGACACTACCAGGGCGATCAAGGCGCAGGAGGCCTATTGCGATAAACGCGGTCTGCCGATGTTCGCGCCCAGGAATGGCTGGTGCAACCGATGCGGCCACAACATCTTCGAGCCGTACACCTACCGCCGGGAGCCGATGCACACAATCGGCATCACCGTAGAGGAGGCCGGGATGCGCCACATCACCAGTTGCCCGCACTGCAACAAGTCATTCTGCGACTGACAGGAGGTGCAAAGCATGAAGCATTTTCCGTCCCGGCCGAAGGTGACGCAGGAAGAAGCGATAGAGCATCTCGCCAATGCAAGACAGCTGATAAACGAGGCTATCAGCGAGATCAACCAGAGCATGAGAGCTCTTGAGCTTTCCAAGGAGCTGAATCAGCTCTACAAGATCGAGGATATCCTGTGGCAATACGCCACGAGCGATAGACGGAGGGAGGTGTCAAAACGGTCATGCGACAGGTATTCTGCGATTACTGCGGACGGCCAGCGCGGTTGGTGAGCAGCACAGAGGTGTACAACGGGCTGGACTACGGCATGATCTGGTTGTGCCGTCCGTGCATGGCCTGGGTGGGCGTCCATAAAGGCACCGACGAACCGCTGGGGAAACTGGCAACCGCCGAGCTCCGCTACTGGAAGCGGCAGGCGCATAAGGCTTTCGACCCACTGTGGCAGGGCAAAGAAAAGCGCACCCGGCGCTGGGCTTACGAATGGCTGGCCGAGGAAATGCACCTGCCCATAGAGCAGACCCACATCGGAATGTTTGATGTGGATCAGTGCAAACAGGTAGTCAAGATTTGCAAGGAGGCGAAAAACGATGAGCACCTACAGAAACGGCTACAAAGGTCATGAGAATCCTAAGCCGAACACCGAGGCCATTCCGAATACTCCGGCCGCGAAGAAGGCGGATGGCCGGAAGAGACCGGTCACTGTTATCTGCCTGGAACGCGAGGAACGCATCGAGATTTCCCGCGACGAGTACGTCGGTCTGGTTGCCAACTCCGCGTTGCTGAAGGCTGTGGAGCGCATGGTCAGATCGGGAGAGAGCATCAACCGTTTAACGCTCGCCGCAGTTCTGGGCATCGTCGGAAAGGAGGACGCGCGGCATGAAGATCACGCTTGAATTCGACAGCCCGAAAGAGTACTTCGAGCAGCTTCCCAGATTTGCGGCGCTTATGAACTTCTCCGGGCAGTTTGCAGACTTTAAGGCCAAGCCCCAGGGTGAGGCTGACACCCAGATCGAGGATCCGGACCTTCCTCGGATTGAACGCGCTCCCGACAAATTGACGGTTCATGCGGGTTCTGTCAAGGGCAAGACGAAGGAAGAAGTCGGCGATCTGATCAACAAGGCCTATGACACCGCGGAGGCCATCGGAGCAACCACTCAGCCCGAACAGCAAAAGGCTGTGCCCGAACAGTCTGAACCGCTGAAACAGGAGGAAGCTCCTAAGTTTGACAAGCCCAAAGCGAAGGATGTTGATGTGCGGAAGGCGCTGAACGAGCTGATCAAATCCGGCAAGCGCGACAAGGTGAAGGAAATTCTCGGATCCTTCGGCGCGGAGAAGTTTACCGAACTGAAACCGGAGAGTTACGATGACATACTCGCAAAGATCAAGGAGGAGCTGAAGAATGGCTGACCATTCGATGTTTTCGCCATCGGCGGCTGAACGCTGGATGCACTGCCCAGGCTCCCTGCATATGGCGCGAATGTTCCCGTCGTCCAGCTCGGCGGCAGCGGAGGAAGGTTCTCTCGCCCATGAGCTGGCCGAAGCAAAGATCAACGGCAGGACTGACCTTGATGATTTGCATTCCCGGATCGACGAGTTCTACAAGAACCACCCGGAGCAACCCGGCAGCTTCACCGACATGGTGGATTACCTCGACCCATACGTCGATTACGTCAATGCCACGTATCAGGCGGCACTCAAAGAGGACCCTTCTGCCGTGTTGATGACAGAACAGCGCATTGACTATTCGGAAATTGCGCCGGGAGGCTTCGGCACTGCTGACGTGATTATCATCGGCGGCGGGTGCGCGACAATCATCGACCTGAAATTCGGGAAAGGCGTTAAGGTTTCCGCCAGAGAGAATCCCCAAATAAGGATTTACGCCTATGGCGTAGTCGAGGCGTTCAATCTGGTCTATGACTTCACTAACGTGAAGATGGTCATCTATCAGCCCCGGCTCGACAGCGTGACCGAGGAAACCATGACCGTTGAGAACCTGACGGCCTGGGCGCTGTTTGAGGTCAAACCGGCGGCAAAGGATGCACTGTCGGAGAATCCGACCTACCGCCCCGGTGAGTGGTGTACCTCGCACTTCTGCCCTGGGGCAGGCGCGTGTAAGGCCAGAGCCGATTATGCGCTTGCGCTGGAACGGCACTCCGGCAAAGACCCTGCTCTGCTGACCGATGAAGAATTGTCTGACGCACTGACAAGGGCGGCAATTCTCGAAAGCTGGGCAAAGGCGCTGAACAAGTACGCGCTGGATGAAGCCGTAGCTGGTCATGCGATTCCCGGCTGGAAGGTCATAGAAAGCGTCAGCAAGCGTGTTTTCAGCGATGAGGACAAGGTCGCGGACGCAGCTGTCAAAGCTGGATATGACCGGGCGCTGCTGTACAAGTCTTCGCTGATCGGGATTACCGAAATGGAAAAACTGATGGGCAAGAAGAACTTCGGCAAGGTGCTGGGCGACCTGGTTATCAAGCCGAAGGGCAAGCCGAAATTAGCGCCTGAGAGCGACGAGAAACCGGCATTCGATGTAAAGAAGAGCATCAAGGATGAATTTGATGACGAAGATGAGCTCCCGTTTTAAAGTGACAAAGGAGGAAAAGCAATATGGCGATTAAGGCGACACTCAGCGCGAACAGCTACGGCAACATGATCCGAGTAAAGACCAACAAAGTGCGACTCTCGTTCCCCCATCTCTTCGAGAAGTACGAGAAGTCCGGCAAGTACCAGTGCCAGCTGATGATCCCGAAGGGCAGCGATACGGAAGAGGTGCTGGAAAAGGCCATCGCAAACGCCAAGCTGGACGGCAAGACGCGGCTGTGGGGCGGCAAGGTGCCCAGCAGGCTGGAGATCAGCCGGAAGGATGGCGATGAGCCGGACGACGAAGGCAACACCTACCCCGAGAACGAGGGCCACTGGCTGATCGCGGCCAAGTCGAACTCGAAGCCCAAGGTCTTTGACAAGGACGGAAGCGACGTGTTCGACGAGGAGGACATCTACGCGGGATGCTACGTCCAGGCCATTTTCGAGGTTTACCCCTACGCCAACGATTCCAAGGGCATCGCGTTTGCGCTGTCCGGTATCAAGAAGCTGGCGGAGGGCGAACGGCTCGGCGGCGGTGGGTACAAGCCCAACGCGGATGCTTTCGACGATGCTGAAGACATCGAGGACGATGATCTCCTTGGCTAATCGAGAGTGCGCAATCGATATCGAAACCTACAGCTCCGTAGACATCGACCGCGGCGTCTATGCCTACGCTGATTCCCCGGATTTTGAAATCATGCTTGTAGCCTACAAGTTCAGCGACGAGGACTGTGTAAAACAGTTCATGCCTGAGAAGTTCCGCAACCGCCCTGGTGTATTCACTGGGGCGGGGGAACAGATCGGGCTGGATGGTGACAAGCCTCTGACGTTTGATGGAGATGAGCGTGAGTTTCTAAAGGCGCTAAACGGCCACGAAACAGTATTTACCGCCTATAACGCCAACTTCGAGCGAACGTGCCTGGCGAAGTATTACGGAGTGGACTGCAATCCCGATGAGTGGCGGTGCACGATGGTGTTGGCATCTGTGGCAGGACTACCCCGGACGCTCAAAGACGCAGGTGATGCGCTTGGTCTGCCCGAGGATGAGAAAAAGCTGCGGACAGGCAAAGCGCTGATCCAGTACTTTTGCAAGCCAGTCACTGCCACAAAATCCAATGGAATGCGAACACGGAATCTTCCAAAGCACGACATGGCAAAATGGCGCTTATTCTGCGAATACAACCTGCAAGACGTGGTCACAGAGCAAGCAATCCGGCAACGGTTGAAATCATTTCAGCCCAATGCCTCGGAGCAGAAATTATGGTCAGTGGATCAGTGGATATGCGACAGAGGAATCCGCATTGACAAGCCTTTCGTCGAGGGCATTGTCGAGCATGACAGTGAGCGCCAGGAGGCTTTGAAGGAAGAGGCGCGGGAGATTACCGGCCTTGAGAATCCGAACAGCGTGGCAAAGCTCAAAGAATGGTTCAAGCGACAAGGTGTTCCAGAATTGAGTAATGACCTGTCCAAAGAAGCCGTCGATGCGGCATTGAAGGTAAGCCATAAGCCCAACGTTCAACGGATGCTTCAAATCCGCAAGGCCCTGGGGAAAACCTCGACGGCAAAGTACCAGGCGATGCTCAACAGCGTTTGTCACGATGATCGAGTGCGTGGGATGCTCCAATTCTACGGAGCCAACCGCACCGGCCGGTGGAGTGGGCGTATTGTTCAACTGCAAAATCTCCCGCAAAACCACATTCCCGATCTTGACCTTGCGCGGCAGATCGTTGCCGCCGGTGACTTTGAAACACTGGAATTGCTCTATGGTGAAACAGGTCAGGTGCTCTCCGAGCTGGTGCGAACCGCTTTCATTCCATCTGATGGAAATCGATTCGTAGTGACCGACTTTTCCGCGATTGAAGCACGAGTGATTGCGTGGCTGGCTGGTGAAGACTGGCGGTTGGACGTATTCAGAAACGGCGGCGATATTTACTGCGCTTCCGCTTCCCAGATGTTTCATGTGCCCGTGGAAAAGCACGGTGTAAATGGCCATCTGAGGCAGCAGGGCAAGGTCGCAGAATTGGCCCTCGGATATGGCGGCGGTATAGGCGCAATCAAGGCCATGGACAAGGCAGGAGCGATTCCAGAGGACGAGATTCAAGGTATCATTGACCGCTGGCGCGATGCTTCCCCTGCAATCGTAAAGCTGTGGGGCGATTACGAAAAAGCCGCTATTACATCTGTTCGTGAAAATCGAACCGTCAAGCGTGGTGTAAGAATTGGAACCCTCGATGATTATTCCGACAGAGAGGCAATGGCCGGTGGCCCTGTGAGGCGATACTCCGTAAGAGACGGTATCTACCTTGCTTTTGAGTTTAAGAACGGCAATCTGCTGGTCAGGCTCCCATCAGGCCGGAAGATTACCTACTGGGGCGTGAGCATCGGTAAGAACCGATTCGGACGGGACGCGATCCACTACATGGGCGTCAACCAGAACACCCACAAATGGGAAAGGGTTGAGACCTATGGAGGGAAAATCACCGAGAACATAGTCCAGAGCGTTGCCCGCGATTGTCTGGCTGCGAAACTGATAGAAGCCCGCGACAGAGGATACGAGGTCGTTGCGCACATTCATGATGAAATGATCATCGATTGCCCCAAGGCTAATATCAACGCCGCAAAGGACATCGACGCGATGATGGCAGAGCCGATACCGTGGGCGCCAGGGCTGCCGCTCAAAGGCGGTACATATGAATGCGACTATTACCAGAAAGATTAGGAGGTGAAAAAGTCGTATGCAAGTTGTCCAGTTTGAGCAGTCGCCGCACCTGGATCATGATGGCGAACTCTGGATCAGCGTCGGCAAGCATTGTTTTGCCACGGATTGGAAGAACCAACAGATGATGTGGTCGCGCCTCATCAAGAAAATCTCCGTACCGCGAAGAACGCCTGAAACCTACGAAGAGTACGTCAACATGACGCGCGATGAGCAAAACCGCATCAAGGATGTCGGCGGATTCGTGGGCGGCACTCTGAAAAACGGACACCGCTCTGGCAAAACCGTCACCGGCCGCACGATTCTCTCATACGACATCGATTTCGCTACCGGAACCTTTTATGAGGATTTGAAGCTGACTGCTGATTATGCAAGCGCCTGTTATTCAACGCATAAGCATAGTCCCTCAACGCCTCGTTACCGATTGCTCATTCCGCTGGCGAGACAAGTCACCGCGGAAGAATATGAAGCGGTAGCGCGGATGGTAGCAAAAGACATCGGGATGGATTGCTTCGACCCAACGACGTTCCAGCCGTCGCGTCTGATGTACTGGCCGAGCGTTGCCGAGGATGGCGAGTTCTTCTTCGACTATATGGACGCGCCGTTTATGGACCCAGATGCAGTGCTGGCGCAATATCCCAACTGGAAGGACGTTTCTCTGTGGCCGACGCACCCAAAGGAAAAGACCACGCGACACAAACAGGCAGAGAAACAGGCAGACCCTACTGCAAAGAAGGGCGTTGTGGGCGCGTTCTGCAGAGCCTACGACATACCTGCTGCCATCAACAAGTTTCTCCCCGATGTCTATACGCCGACGGCTAAGAGTGACCGATACACCTATGCTGAAGGTTCAACGGCGGCTGGACTTGTGATCTATGGTGACGGGAAATTCGCGTTCAGCAATCACAGCACAGACCCGGCGAGCGGGCAGTTGTGCAACGCATTCGACCTGGTGCGGATCCATAAGTTCGGTGCTGAGGACGAGAATGCAAGGCCGAATACGCCGGTGAACAAGCTGCCGAGCTATAAGGCCATGCTGGAATTCGCCAGCAGCGATTCCGAGACGCTGAAAATCATAGACGCTGAACGTCGGGGAGAATTGCTTGCTGAATTTGATGCTGATGATGATTCCGATGATTGGAAAACCAAACTGCTGAAGAGAGACAAAAATGGCAATCCCCACAAGACCGTGACCAACTGCGAGATCATATTCAAGTATGACCGCTCGTTTAGGGGTATTGCGCTGAATCTGCTGTCAAACAGAATCGACGTGCTGCCGGAAAATCCGGTGCCATGGGAACGCAGAGAAGGGTCGTGGACTGATACGGACGATGCCCAGCTCTTTACCTATGTCGGCAAGACCTACATCGAATTCCCGAGGGCATGGATCAATGACCAGAAACTCATTGTAGCCGAATCCCATGCGTTCCACCCCATCAAGCAATACCTGGAAGCCTTGCCTGTTTGGGATGGCACACCGAGGCTTGACACGCTGTTTATCGACTATCTCGGCGCGGAGGATACGATCTACACGCGAGAGGTTACGGCAAAGATGCTCACTGCCGCAGTGATGCGCATCTATGAACCGGGGTGTAAATTCGACCCCATGCTGGTGCTGTCGGGACCGCCGGGAATCGGCAAATCGAGCATCATCAGCTGGCTTGCGGGCGAGTGGTTTTCCGATAATCTCACCTTCAATGATATGAGCGATAAGACCGCTGCGGAGAGCATCCAGGGTTACTGGATCCTTGAAATATCCGAGATGAAGGGCATGAAGAAAATGGACGTGGAGAGCGTCAAGGCATTCGTGTCCCGCCGCGTGGATGTTTACAGGGCGGCTTACGCAAAGAATACTGAGGAGCATCCGAGGCAGTGCGTCATCTTCGGTACGGTCAACGATATATCAGGCTATCTGAAGGACGTTACCGGCAACCGCAGATTCTGGCCAGTGGATGTCACCGGGCATGGCAAGTCAAGCGTGTGGGATTTGACCAAGGAAGATCGAGATCAGATATGGTCGGAGGTCATGTTCCGATATAAGGAATTGGGTGAGCGAAAACTGACACTTTCACCCGAGGCTGAACAGATCGCCGCAGAGAAACAGACCGATGCTCTTGAGGCCGATGACCGCGAGGGTATCGTGGAGGAATACCTGAATATCCTGCTCCCGGAAAACTGGACTGAAATGAGCCTTGATTCACGGCGGGAATACCTTGATGACAAAGAAGCACAATTGGACGGATTTGTTGAACGAAATCAAGTCACCGTCAGTGAAATCTGGTGTGAATGCTTCGGGAACCAGATTAAACAGTTAAGGAAACAGGATTCCTACGACATTTCCGGCATTCTCAAACGTCTGGGCTGGGTGTCCACAGGGAAACGAAAAAGGGTGCCATTATATGGTCAGCAACGTACTTTTGAGCGTGTGGAAGATAAAAGAGCAGAGACACTTGAATCATGAAAGAATCGGCAATTGAGGCCAGACTGGTCAAAGGCGCAAAGCAAGCCGGATGGCTCATAAGAAAATTCGTTTCACCGGGAAACGCAGGAGTACCCGACCGAATGATGATCAGTCCAGACGGCCATTTGATCTTCGTGGAGCTGAAGACCGAAACCGGCCGGTTGACCGCGCTTCAAAGCGCACAGATCGCAATGCTTCGGAAGTATAAGCAGGATGTCAGAGTGCTGTACGGACGCAAGGACGTGGAGGCATTTCTGGCCGAAATCAGGGGGAGGTGATAACCAGTGATATTCAAACCCCATGAGTACCAGAAGCGGGCAATCGATATGATCATGACAAAACCCGCTGCCGGGCTGTTCCTCGAAATGGGGCTGGGCTAAGGCAAGACGGTGATTACACTGACTGCGGTGAATCAGCTCATCTATGACGAGTTCGCTGTCGTGAGGGTGCTGGTCATTGCGCCGCTGAAAGTTGCAGAAGACACCTGGAGCCGAGAGAGTGAAAAGTGGGACCATTTGAATGAATTGCGGATTGCCAAGATATTAGGCAGCGCCTCACAGCGGGAAGTCGCCGCGGCGTCCGACGCTGATATCTACGTTGTAAATCGTGAGAATGTGGTCTGGCTGACAAAGCTCTATCCCGGTAAACGCTGGCGGTGGGATATGGTAGTCATTGACGAGTTGTCGAGCTTCAAGTCAAACCGAGCCGAGCGGTTTAAGGCGCTTCGCCGCGTAAGGCCATACATAAATCGAATCGTCGGTTTGACCGGCACTCCGAATCCAAACGGATATATGGACTTGTGGGCAGAGATGTTTCTGCTTGACCAAGGAGAGCGCCTGGAGCGCACCATAGGCCGATACAGGGAACTCTATTTCAAGCCGGGCAGAGGCAACGGACAGGTCACTTTCGAGTGGAAACTCCTGCCGGGAGCCGACAAGACGATTCAGGCAAAGATCGCAGACATTACGGTATCAATGCTTGCTGAGGATTACTTGAAGCTCCCGGAGCAAATCAACAACGCGATTCGCGTCAAGCTATCCGATGTGGCGCTGGCCGTATACCGCAAGATGGAGCGGGAACAGATCATTGAGCTCCAAGGTGAGACCATTTCCGCAATGAGCGCCGCGGCAGTGATGGGGAAACTGCTCCAGCTATCCGGCGGTGCGGCCTACGATGATTCCGGCGACTGGACAGAGTTTCACGACGAGAAGATCAAGGCTCTACAGGAGATTATCGATACGAGCGACGGCCCTGTGCTGGTGTTCTATGGGTACCGCCATGAACAGGCACGACTTTTGAAGGTACTCGCCAAGTTGAAGCCGAGAGAGCTGAAACACGATGGTGACATTGACGAATGGAACGCTGGAAAGATTCAGGTCCTGCTTGCGCATCCCGCTTCCGTGGGGTACGGGCTGAACCTCCAGGCAGGCGGGCATACCATCGTCTGGTACTCACTCCCATGGTCATTGGAACTGTACCAGCAGGCGAACGCAAGGCTCCATCGGCAAGGGCAAACCAAGCCGGTAATCGTGCATCATCTGATTGCATCGGGAACGGCTGATGAACAGGTCATGAGGAGCTTACAGAAAAAGGATTTGAGCCAGGCGGCTCTGATGGAAGCACTAAAAGAAAGAGAGGTTTTAGGCAATGGATAAGGGAATGGCGGCATGGAAGAAGCATTTGGGCAAAGTGACCGGCAAGCGCAAGGCAGCCAACAAGGCGGCGCGGAAAAGCCGCAAGGCCCAGCGTCGGGCATGAGGTAACAGATATGCTGTTGTGGGTGGAGCCCTTCATGTGGGCGGTGTGCAAGGCGCTGGCATACGTGATGCAGCTGATCGGATTCTTCGGGCTGGCGACAATAGCCTTCGCCTGGTGCTGCACCCGCATGGAAGAGATAATTGAGAATTGATGCCGAGAGGAACGGCAGACATAAATCGACCACAGAAAACAGGGAGGAAAATGAAAATGGCAACTGCAGTGAAGAAGAACACGGATTCCCAGGAAATCATCATCAAGCCGGTCAAGATTCAGAAGGCCGACATCACCATCGTAGGCGACACTCCGCTGATCGTTCACGCCTGGTCCGAAAAGGCCAAGCGCGAAATGTTGGAAGCGCAGCAGAAGCTGAAGAAGGACAAGAAGGCCAAGGAGATCAGGCTCCCGGCGAACGAGTTTGTGAGCGCGGCCTACTGGCTGACGCCCATGCCGGAGCTGGGAACCGATCCCGATGGCAAGGACACGCTGGCCAACTTCGAGAAGGCCATCGCGGCGGGCGCGAAGTTCGGCTTCCCGATCACCGCCATCAAGCAGGCGGCGCTGGCGGCTTGCTACCGCGCCGGTATCATACCGAACCAGATGGGCATGAAGTGCAGCTTCTACCTCAACAGCAAGGACGGCGTCAACCTCGGTACCGGCTCTGAGCTGGCAGTGATCCAGTCCGACAAGCCGCCGGTCATGCGCGAGGACATGGTCAAGATCGGCGGTGTGTCCAAGACTGCGGATCTGCGCTATCGCCCCATGTTTACCGATTGGAAAATCGATTTGACGGTCAGCCTGATCGATGTCGGTGTGTTCACGATGGAATCGATCATCAATGCGATCAACCTGTCCGGATTCATGGGCGGCATCGGCGAATGGCGCATGGAGCGCGACGGTGACTTTGGTCACTATCATGTTGAAGTTGACGGAGAGAGGGTGTAATCATGGCGGCATTTGAATGCAAATATTCCTACCGGGTGCCGGGGCTTCAAAAGGCCCCGGCGGAGGTCACCGGCAGGGTGTTCGAGGAACTGGCGAACAGCGAAGGCGGTTTATCGCCCAAAACGCTGGTGGACGCCAGCCGGGACGAGAACGCGCCTCTCCACGGCGAATTCGAATGGCGTGATGATGTGGCAGCAGAGAAATATCGCTTGTCCCAGGCGCAGGGAATCATCCAGAATCTGCGCATCGTGACAGTGCAGGCTGATGGTAGCGAGGCGATGGACAGGGCGTTTGTGATTAAGCCTGGCGGCGAATCACAGTATGTGGCGCTTCAGTCCGCATTGAGCCGGGAGGACTGGCGCGATCACCTGCTGGAAGAAGCCCGGCGCGATGTCAAGTCTTTTCTCGGCAAATATCGTCGTCTGCAAGCTCTGGCGAACGTAACAAATGCAATGGAAGCGTTTTTGCACAACGATGTTGGTTGACGGTTGCGTAGGGCTCCGTAAAAAGCCCGAGACTTGGTAGGGCCTGTACGGGATAGTCTTGGCCCGGTAATGCAAGGTCAGTTTTGGACAGGTTCGTTTTGGCAGTCAAGGTCCGGTTCGTCACGGTCTGGTTCGGACGTGTATGGAGTGCCAAGGCGGAGCAAGGCAGTCACGGCAGTGTGCGGTGGGGCTTGTCCCGGAGGCGTGGGTCTTGTCAAGGCAGTCTTGGAACGTTTCGGTTCGGTGCGTACAGGCGAGGCACGACAGGGCTTGGCCGCGTTCGGTTAGGCAGTCGCGGATAGTCTTGGCGCGGTAAGGCATAGCTTGGTGCTGTTCGGCAGTCAAGGCATGTCAAGGCAAGGCTCGGCTATGCAAGGCTTGGCACGGTCAGGCAGTCTCGGATAGTTTAGGAGTGTTACGGATTGTCGGGGCTGCGGCATGGATCGGCGCTGTTCGGCAGTCATGGATAGGCACGGTGTTGAAGGTTCTGGCTTTGCTTGGAGTGGCAGTCATGGCAAGGATAGTCACGGACAGGCGGCGTCGGGATAGGCCCGTCAGGTCAAGGCAGCCTTGGAATGGCAGCGTGTGCCGAGGATTGTACCGGCGCGGCAGGAAGGCCACAATGCGGTGGTTGCGTAGGGCTCCACCATAAAAAAGCCCGAGACGTGGATAGGTAGTTTAGGGATAGCCTCGGTTAGGTTTGGCAGTCAAGGTTAGACGGGGTTAGGTACGGTAGGGCAAGGTTTGTTGGGGTGGCGTTGGGCAGTCAAGGTTAGGCCCGGTCGCGATAGGCACGGCGCGGCGAGGCAGCCAGGGATGTGTTTGGCGTGGATAGTCAGGACATGGAACAGCACGGCAGCCATGGAGAGGCTTGTTTAGGCGAGGCGTAGCAAGGCACGGCGGGGCAGTCAAGGCGGGGCAGTCAAGGCGGGGCCTGTCCAGGAATGGTAAGGCACGGTTTGGATTGGCAGTCACGGTGAGGCGAGGCCAGTCCGGGTGAGGCTTGGAATGGTTAGCTACGGCAGTCAAGGTAAGGCGTGTTCGGGAACGGTAAGGCCCGGCATGACACGGCAGTCTCGGATAGGCGAGTCCTTGCGTGTCAGGGTGTGGGTAGGAGAGCTTCGGCTCTCCGCCACGCGCCATCACGCGCTATCACGCGCCATTGTGCGCCAAGGAAAGGAGGGGTAGAAAATGACAAACAGGGAAGCGTTCAACCAGTACATTCGCATGAACGTTGAGAAGCAGATCAGGTACATGGAGGCCATGAGCGACAAAGAGTTGGTTCAGTACACCATCGATCACCGTGACTATCGCATTGCCGCCAATATCGGCAACAAGCTATCCTACTTCAAGGCGATGACGGCAGGCATGCCGGTGGGCTCGAAGGATGAAGTGATCGACTGGCTCGACGAGGAAGCGCCGGAAACCATTCCCTGGGAAAAGATGCTGTGATACTAAAGTCGTGATTTTGAGAGGAGTGAGAGTTTGAAGCCCTACCCTATTCCATCTCCTGACCATTTGCGTGACCTCACGAAAATGATCAAGTGGGACAAGGACAAGAAAGCCGTGTGGGATTTTGCCGACGACTGGTTCACCAGCGGAGAACAGCGCAGTGTTGCGCTTGAGGTTGGCAACAGCGCCCAGATTATCTACACCACGGGCAAGAAACGCATTGTGCTGGCGACGCTGTACCAGAAGGCAGCCAAGGACTATGTGAAAGGTATAAGGATATGATTCTTCGCACACCACAGCTCAAAGAACGCTGGAAGAATATTCCTCGCAGCGAAGAAGTATTCGTCGCCCTTTGTCAAACGCCAATCATTCAGCAATTTGGTGAACGGGGGTATGACGTCAATGAAGCGGATGCGGCAATGTTGGACTACTATCGACGAATGGAAGCGAGTGCTCTCGCAAAGCACGAAAGCAGAAAGAGCGTCTACTCAACGCGCTTCCTGAAACTCGCTGAGAAGCACCGGCACAAGCGAGAGGCAATTGAAACGATACTGAAGGGGCTGGAGGTATGAAGCCAGTGTATCTAACGCAGAGCCAGCTCAAGAGCGTGCTGGATAACATTCCGACGAGCGAACACCTGAATATCGCGCTTTGCAGCGTACCGACGATTCAGATCAACGGAATCACGTGCTATGAGAGCCGAATGGCTGCCGAAGCGCTCTCCAAGTACTATCGCGGCAGAGCCGCTGAGAACTGGAAGAAGGACCACAGGGAGCCGTTGTACATGAAGACAAGCTACTATGCAGGCATCGCCGAGGGCTGGCTTGCCAAAGCCAGAGCAATCGAGCAGATCATGTTGAAGTGGGAGGCACAAGATGAAGATCATCAAACCGTCTTTTGAAATCTGGGAGCGCGACGAACAGCGCGGCGGGCTTGCCATTATCGAACGCGCCGGGCGCGTGTGCTACAAGAGTGAATTGGGAACCAGCCCAGAGAGCGCCGAGAAGTTTGCCCGCGGGCTGATCAAGCGCCACCACAACAGTGTCCTTGAGCATGGGGATATGATTTTTGAGGTGAATAACGATATCTATGAAATCGTGCGCCACACTTTAAATGCCATCATGGATGCTGGTGAGCATGTTCCCATGCTGAACATGACGCGAATCGGAGGCAGGTGCATCGTGTCTGGCAATATCCGAGCGTGGCGGGAGCTGTTCGCCATTGGTGAGCCGGTTTCCCTGGCATTTATCGGATTCTTTGATCCGGTATATGTGACGGGTTTCGGATTCAGCTATGAGGATTACGTTGGAAAGCCGACGAGGGACGTGCGGCAGATCTTTTACAAAGACCTTCATGAGCGCAACGAGCAGATGGTTCATCTACGGCAGACGGTCAAGTTCACCTGCGATCGTGGAGTGAGCCATGAGTTTGTCAGGCATCGCGTGATGAGCTTCAGTCAGGAATCTACCAGGTATTGCAATTACTCACAAGACCGATTCGGCAATGAAATCACTGTCATTGAGCCTTGCTACCTGGAAAAAGGCACCAGTGCATACAACGCCTGGCGCGGAATGTGCGAGATGGCCGAGGATGCGTATTTTGCGGAAACGGGCATCGGGCTTTTGCCGCAAGAAGCCAGAGCAGTGTTGGTCAACAGCACAAAGACGGAGTTGGTCATGACCGGCAATCTCCGTGCCTGGGGCCACTTTTTCGATCTCCGTGCAATTCAGAGTACCGGTTCCGCACATCCGCAGGCTGTGGAGCTGGCACAGCCGCTGATGAAAGAAATGCTGAAGCGGTTTCCGGATACGATAGGTTTTGAACCGCTATGGCAAGGATTTACATCGTAGACAACGGACGCCACTACTGGATTTGCGTGTGGGTAAACGACGGTGGATTGGATCATTTGATACTTACCACAGAAGCTAAAGGCGCTCAGCGTTTCACCCAGCAAGAGGCGAAAGACTATGCCATGCAATTGGGTATCCTCGGTTACGACGTTCACATCGATGGAGGCAAGCAAAATGGAGAACAGAGCCCTCGTGATAAGGACAACGGGCGACCAGACACCAGCAGGTCCGGTCACGATAAAGCTGATGGGCAATCAGAAAATGGCCGGCGCCATTTACGATGCAATAGCAAAGAATGTCATAACGGTCAACGAAAAGGAGCTGGCAGCCCTGCGGGCAGAGCTGGCAAAGCTGAGAGCCAGGGAGGGTGTCAAGAAACACCGCGAGGATCGTGACTGGCACATTGTTCAGCTTGGCCTTGAGCAAAAGTACGGTACAAAACCGCATGGTGAGCTATACGGCAAAGTGTTGGTGGCCTGGGTGCTCACACTCTTGTTCGCCCAGGAGTGCTGCAGGCGGTTGGGCGTTTGGATCAGGGAGGGCAGACGATGATTGCAGGAATGCTGGTTTTTATACTTGGAGCGATATTCGGCGGCAGCGCATTTGCTGTCATGTACAGAATGTTCACCGCCCAGATTGAGAGGCTTCGCAAGCGCAACGACAAACTGGTAGATCAGGCGAACGCCGAGCACGTCGAGCTGGAGAGGTCAAGAGCCTACCGCAAAGGTTTCTATGAGGGCTCTAAGGCAAAGGAAACAGAGAACAGAGGTGAATGACAGAAATGGACGAGCAGAAGCAGAGAAAAAGGACTATGGATGAAATCATCCATAAGGCCGCTGAAGAAGGGGCGCGAAAAGTGCTGAAGATTCAGCGCAAGGAAGCAGATACCAACCATTATAGGGCAATGGAAGACTTGCTCCGCGCCTACAAGAATACGAAGCGCTGGGAGGAGCATCCGGAGGAGTACGGCTTCTTCCCGGTTGAAAAGAGCCACGACATCAGCGTTGCCCCGCCGCCTGGTCTTGGCCTGCGGGACAAGGTTGAGACAACCGAGCTGTTTGTGCAGTCCAAGGAAACCTCTTTCATTCGGTCTATGGCGCGGTTCTTCGAGCTGGATGCTGTGGTCAAGCTCTTTGAGAAGCGCCGGGAATTCATCGTGATTAGAATGTACTATTTCGGCGAAAACGAGTACGGCGAAGATCGTGGTCCCGATGCAAAGCCTTATACCTTCCCGCAGATAACAGAGGCTCTGCTGAATATCGGCATTGACCGCTCTGAAAAAGCCCTGCGCAGGTGGCGCTCGAAGTTGGTGCAGGAAATGACGGTGATGATGTTCGGTGTCGATGGGGCGCTGTCCATCGAGAGCCGCGCGCAAAACAGCAAGAAAGGACAGGGTGACAGCCATGCTGCCGAAGTGGAAGATGCCGAAGGGCAAGTACGTCCTGAAGACCAGGAATAGGAATACTTACTTTCTGAAAGCCGGTAGTCACGACGATGGGCGAAGTGAAAGCCCGGCCAGCGCTCAAACGACTGTGAACAGAATGAGCGCCTTTGGGTTCCCTACGTTCAAGCGTGCGGACGCGATGCGTGAGCTGCTGAACCAGCGGTACGGCCTGGAAACGCAGGTCATTGAGAGGATGGTAAGGCGCGATGATGGCTGATAGAGAAAAGGTCAAAACTGGTCTGACCTGCTGCCGCACGATGCTCCATAATTTGAAAGCATCTGATTGTGCAAAGTGCCCTTATAACAACGGTAAACCTGGCGAGAACCAGAATCAGGTTTACTGCATGGCAAACCTTGTGGATGACACGCTGGCTTTGCTGGAGGAACAGGATGCGTAGAGGAGGGAAAGGGCATTGGATTTGTGGATGATGATGCTTGTGCGCAGGGTGCGCTATTGGTGCAACTTTACAAGCATCAAACTGAGTATCGTAACACTGCGCTTGAAGCTCAGTTTAATGCAGATCGACCTTAGTATCCTGATTGCCCTGAAAAAGCTGTTAACAGGATTGCTTGAAAAGCTGGAAGGCAAAGAATCATGAGAGAAATCGTTGTTGATAATTTTGCCGGGGGTGGCGGTGCTTCGACGGGGATAGAGATTGCCATCGGACGGAGCGTTGACATCGCCATCAACCATGATCCGGCAGCAATCGCCATGCACAGAGCAAACCACCCGACCACCGAGCATTACACGGAGGACGTATGGGAGGTTGACCCGGTCGTTGCCTGCGCGGGACGGCCCGTAGCTCTCGCCTGGTTTTCGCCAGATTGTAAGCACCACAGCAAGGCGAAGGGTGGCAAGCCAGTGGACAAGCATATCAGGGGACTGGCCTGGGTCGCCGTGAAGTGGGCCAAGGCAGTACATCCCAGGGTGATCATGCTGGAGAACGTCGAGGAATTCATGGACTGGGGTCGATTGGACGAGAACAACCGTCCCGACCCCAGACATAAGGGCGAGACCTTCAGACGGTTCATCCACCAGCTGGAGCGGCAGGACTACCATGTGGAATACAGGTTGCTTCGTGCCTGTGACTACGGAGCGCCGACTATCAGGAAACGGTTCTTCCTGATCGCCCGGTGCGACGGACAGCCCATACGATGGCCGGAGCCGACCCACGGCGATCCTGATGGACTGGAGGTGCTGGCAGGGCTGAAAAAGCCCTGGGTGCCGGTGGCTGACGTGCTGGACTTCACATTGCCCTGTCCTTCCATCTTCGCCACCTCGGAGGAGATCATGGAGCAGTACGGGATCCGCGCCGTGAGGCCGCTGTCTGAGAAGACGATGGCGAGAATAGCGCGAGGGGTTGAAAAGTTCGTGCTGAACAATCCAAAGCCGTTTCTGATTCAGTATCACGACAGCACAGAGTTTCGCGGTCAGGGCGTGGATAAGCCATTGCAGACCGTGGATGCTTCCAACCGCTACGGCCTGGTGTCCACCTTCATAAGTCAGTTCAACAACAGCGTCGGCCAGGAAGTCACGAAGCCCCTTAACGCCATGACAGCCTGTACAAACCATTTCGCGGAGGTTTCGGCGTTCCTGGTGAAATACTATGGAACCGGCGATAATGCGGTGTCATGTAAGAATCCTGCGCCTACCATTACGGCAAAAGACAGAATGGGGCTGGTGACCGTCCACGGCCAGGATTACCAGATCGTGGACATCGGCCTTCGGATGCTGACGCCGCGGGAGCTGTTCGATGCCCAAGGCTTTCCTCCGGATTACATCATTGATGTAGATGCCGACGGCAAAACCTATCCGAAGTCAGAGCAGGTGGCGCGTTGCGGCAACGCTGTATGCCCTCCCATTCCAGCGGCGCTGGTAAGGGCGAATTTACCGGAGCTGTGTCCTACGGAACAGAGCGCGTGATTGGAGGCGAAAATATGGAACTATGCGGCATAAGAAAAATACTCCGAATGAACATTGATATGGGTGACGGGAGAACGGTAATCATTACGCCGCAAAGTGGAATCATCCAGTTCACGGGGGCAAGCGGTACGCGGTTCTTTTCTGCGAACGATATAAAAGCCATCACCTTGGAAGACAAGATTCACATTCTTTTAGAATGTGAGGAAGCTGACACTAAAAGCCTGGAGGTGGAATAAATGGGATATATCGATGAGCCGCGTCCGTGCATCGTTGATGGCGCACAGGCCCTTTTCCACGGCTGGGCTGATGTGGAGAAGCCGTACATCGAGGATGGCAAGCAGGTCGGCAGGTGGAAGAATGTTGCCGCTGTGATCGAGTTTCGCAGCGGCGAGGTGAAGATCATCAAGCCGACGGACGTTCGTTTCCTGGACGGCGAGGAGAAATTCTCCAAGTACGAATGGGGTGCCGCAAATGGCTGACGAAGAGAAAATGGTGCGCCTGCTGAATTTGCAAGAGCGCAAGGAATCCATAGAGGAACAGCTCGACTGGATAGACCAGCAAACAGCCATTGAGCAACACACATTCAACCGCAGAATCGAAGCACTCAACCGTCGGCGCTGTGAGCTGATGAACGAAATGCGAGACATTATCCAAGAGGAGGTGAAAGGCAGCAGTGGCGCATGGTATTGACTGGCAAAAGGATCTGAAAAATACGATGTGGGCTATGTTCTGGGTGAAACAGAATGTTGATCTCGGTGACATAGAAGCGGACAAAGCGGCGCTTAAAGAGAATGTAGCACGGCTGATCCGCATGACTACTCAGAAGAATGCAGGCCAGCGCGGAGCCAAAGACAGCCTGGATTGGAAAAGCCTGGACACTACGCTGATGATGATAGCCTGCGCCGCAACTTCGCTCTGTTTGAGCGGTGCGCTGGGCGAAATGCCTGAGACGATAGAAGGTGATTTCTGATGGTGCTATACCTTTGCGACTGCCGGAAACCCTGCGCTATGGGCAATGGGTGCCACCAGAGCGGATCAGCGTTTGGTTTTTGCAAGCATACGACTGATCCCAGCCACGCCTTGTACGGAGCGTGTGCGGAGCCGCAGAATTACCCTGACCGCTTTGAGGCTGTCTACGACAAGAAAAGTGGTGTGGTCATTGACTACTTCGAGAAGGAGCAGAAACATGAAGATCATCAAGCAAGGCGATCTGAAACGCCTGGAAAAGACATGCCGGTTTGAATGTCCTGACTGCGGCTGTGTTTGGGAAGCCAATGCAGCCGAGTATCGCACGGAGTGGGACCGGAATGAAACTTTGGTAATGTGCGAATGCCCGACCTGCCGCAAGTCGGTTTACGGAGAGGAACCGTATGAAGGCTAACTTAGTTGAAACCGTAGCCAGCGACCGGGCACGGAAAACCTTCTACCCGACCCCGCGGGCGGTTGCTGAGAAGCTGCTGGAGACCGTGGATGTGCGTCCGGTGAAGTACATACTTGAACCCAGTGCTGGCAAGGGCGATCTTGTCACCCTTACGGTCGGGATCATGGATATGATGAAGCGCAGCCGGTACGCGAAGCTGGGTCTGAAGGCTGATTATCCGGAAACCGAAGGAGAATGGAAAGACGCATACTCCGGCCTGTTCATTGACTGCATCGAGATCGACCCTCGGCTCCGTCAACAGTTGGAGAATGATAACTTTCGAGTTATCCATGATGACTTCCTGACGTTCGAGACGCAGATGCGCTATGACCTGTGCGTGATGAACCCGCCCTTCGACCAGGGAGCCGACCATCTGATCAAGGCCATAGATATCATGCGGCACGGCGGGCAGATCGCCTGCATCCTCAACGCTGAGACTATCCGCAATCCGTACAGCTACAAGCGCGAGGAGCTGCTAAAGCTGCTGGGGCAATACGGCGCAGAGATTCGGTATCTTGAAGGTGCATTCAAGGATGCCGAGCGCTCCACCGACGTGGACGTGGCGCTGATCACGCTCACCATTCCGGCGGCGAAGATCGACAGCACCATCGTGGATGATATGCGCAGGGCTCCGACCTACAAGTCAATGGCTGCGCCTCCCGGCGTGTCTCAGATGGTGCAGTACAACGCCATTCAGGAATGGGTGAACAGGTACGATTTCGAAGTGGCCTGCGGTCTGCGGATGATGGAAGAGTACAAGGCGCTCTGCTTCGATGCGGAAGGTAAAGACAGGCCGCTTCTGACCCTTCGCATTGCCAATACGGACAGCCTGAATGAGAACACCTTCATTCGGGAAACGCGCCGCCGGTATTGGAACCGACTGTTCATGCAGCCGGTGATCACGGAGAAGTTCACCTCCAACATCCTCAAGGAGCTGCGCGACAATGTGAACCGGCTGGCTGATTATGAGTTCTCGGCCTACAATATCCTGACGCTGATCATCAAATTCAACGCCAGGGCCGTCAAGGGTATCGAGGACACCATCATCGAGCTTTTCGACAACTGGACAGCCAGCTACTGGCACGAGGACAGTCCGAATCGTCATTATTTCGACGGCTGGTGCACCAACGACTGTTTCCGCATCAACAAGAAGGTGATCGTCAGCTTCCGAGCATTCAGCTATTACCACTGGAGCGATGCTTTCGAGGACTACCGGGTGCGGGAGTATCTGGAGGATATCGAGAAGACGTTGGATTTCTTGGACAGCGGCAACACCAGCAATGAGCGGGATCTGCAAGAGATTCTGAAACAGGCAAAGGAAGCCAAACAGTACAAGAACATCGACACCAAGTATTTTCTGGCGACCTTCTACAAAAAGGGTACGACGCACTTGGTATTCAAGGACATGGACCTGCTGGAGAAGTTCAACATGTTCGCCGCCCAGAAGAAAGGCTGGCTGCCACCGGAGTACGGCAGGAAGCGGTATAAGGACATGGACAAAGAAGCGCAGCACGTCGTGGACAGTTTCCAGGGACAGAAAAAGTACGAGGAGGTCATGGCGAGGTCTGACTACTTCCTGAATGCCGGCGCGAACCCGATGATGCTGCTCGGAACAGGAGCGTAGGACAATGGGCGGCAGACTGTGGAAAGACGAAGATGTTCAATTCTTGAGAGGGAATTTGAACAGAGGATTACCATTTGTGGCAAAAGCTCTGAATCGGACGGAGACTGCCGTGCATCAGAAAGCCTGGTCTCTGGGCCTTGACGTTCGACGAGATCAAATGTCAGCCCGAACGTACACGAAAGAACTTGAGCGTTTTAAGAGGAGCGGACGAAACCGATACGCCGAGCGCAAGGAAGAAGGGCTCTGTACGCGATGCGGCAAGCGGTGGGCTGAGGCGGGACAGACGAAGTGCCGACCGTGCAGAGAGCGAGATCAGAAATGGTCAAGAGACAATAGCATCCGTGAGTATCTGCGCGAGTACAAGAGACTACAAAAGGCCGAACGTAGGGAGAAAAACCTATGTATAAACTGTGGACAACCGCTTGAACCACAGGAAATCGGCACCAACACGAACTGTACAAAATGCCGCAAAAAGAATATGGAGCGCACGACGGTGAAGCGGATTCAGATGCGTGTCCACGGCATTAAGCGTAAAAGATGAAGATATAGCAGAACTAAAGGAGGTGATATCATATGGAAACTACTCAAATCCAGAAAGCCGTAGCTTGGGCGGACATCATTCTTTCGGATATACTCAAAGCCCTGAGAACCGTTGGTTTGACTTTTCTGCTGGCCATCGCCCTGGTACTGGTGTTCTGGCTGATCGAGGTATTGAAGAGGCAACTGCATATGCGCAGACAGATGAAGGAGCGTGATGATAAGTGATTTGGGGCAGCAAACGGCTGAAAAACCTGATTGATATTGGCATGATCGAGTATGCCAGCGAAAAGAACGTGAATCCTGCGTCCATCAATCTTCGGCTGGGACACACTTTCCTTCGGCCAGTGGAAGGCCAGATCCTTTCACTCGGTGAGGAAATGCAGTATCGGCGCTACGAATGCGCCTATGGTGAGATTATTGCCATCAGACCGGGCGAGTTCATGTTGGCAACGACGCTGGAGCACGTTTCGGTTCCTACTTTCGCCGCGGCATTTGTCCAGGGCCGCTCGTCCATTGGACGCGCCGGCTTGACGGTCCAAAACGCGGGATTCGTGGATCCTGGATTTCAAGGGCATATCACTCTGGAATTGAAGAATGACAGTCCCTGCACCATATTCCTTTTCCCTGGCTATCCCGTGACCCAGCTGGTTTACATGGATGCCGCGGATGTGTCAGAAGGCTACAACGGCAAGTATCTCGGCCAGGTGGAGGCTACCGGCTCCCGGATGCAGTTGGACGGTATCACGCCGGACAATGCCATCTGATACACAGGATTACAAGAGGAGGATGCTGATGATTGGTTCTCTTGCGAAGATTGTTTCCAGAAAGCCGGAAGTGACGGATTTCACTGTCGACGGCCATTGTTCACAGTGTGGGGCGTGCTGCTCGGATTATCTCTATCTTTCACAGACGGAAATTGATCGAATCCACAAGTACGTCAAGGCCCATAACCTTCATGAGCATACATCTGTTGTGGTAATGGGCAATTTCCTGGACGCGACCTGCCCTTTTCGGAACAGCGTGAAAAAGCGATGCGACATCTACGAGGTCAGGCCGGAGATATGTCGATGCTTCCGTTGTGATCAGGACATGGTACTGATCGACGAAAACAAGAAGCTGTTCTATCAGAAGAACACAGCGATTTCCATGCGCGGTGAATTCTTCGGCAACCAGGCGGCAAAGACCTACGGCATGTTCCTGGGTGCATTGCTTGAGTTCGGCGGCGGACTGAAGGAGGCGGTACAGTGAGCAAGCGAGGCTACTTCGGAATCGGCATTTACCACGGTAAGACCGAATCCAACATAGGAACACTGTGGCGGAGCGCAGCCATCCTTGGCGCTGATTTCATCTTCACTATCGGCAGACGATATAAGAAGCAGGCCAGCGACACGATGAAGACGCCGCGCCACATCCCGCTTTTCAACTACGCCGATTACGATGACTTTTTTCGGCATGTGCCGTATGACTGCCCTGTTGTCGCGGTTGAGCTGTCGGATAACAGCATCCCGCTTGAGGGGTATGTTCACCCGGAGCGGTGCATCTATCTCCTGGGCGCCGAAGACCACGGATTGCCGGAGAGCATACTCATCCGCTGCCGCGATACCGTGCAGCTCATCGGGGATTACTGTATGAACGTGGCTACTGCCGGGAGCATTGTCATGTATGACAGAGCAGTGAAAGCGAGGAGCGCAAGGGTATGAACGTACCAGACAAGACGATTTTGGGGTTTATTGCCTGTTTCAAAGGCAGTGAAAGAACATTCCTGCATGGGTGCTGCTACTGGTTCGCGCACATCCTTTGGGAACGCTTCGATGCGGAGTATTCCGTGGATATCAAGTATGAGCCGGTGCAGGGTCACTTCATTACGAAGATCAACAATCGGTTTTATGACATCCGAGGTGATGTCACGGAGCTATACCGAGGAAAGCCCATGTACGATCTGTACGAGCTGAACCACAACGACAACAAGTATTTCCAGCGCTTAATGCGCGACTGTCGGGATTTCGTAGATCCGCGAGATAGTTTGCAAGCAAAATAAATGTCGCTTGCAAAACGGTGATGAAACGCCTTACAGGCTTTCATAGATAGGAGGAAAAACCAATGAAACAAAGGAGGCAACGAGAAATGGAAGGAATGAAGGTTCTGGCTCTTGTACTGGTGGCGGTGATGCTGACCCTGCTGATCGTGGATGTGGCATCGCCGAGGTTCGGCTTTTTTGCCCGTGTGGATTCCGGCTATGTCGGGATTGTGACGCACTTCGGCAAGATTGAGGACAGGGTACTGCCCGCAGGATTCCACCTGACGAGTTGGTTTGAACACGTGAACCCAATCAACGTTCGGACGCAGAAAGCCAGTGGTGAAGTGGTCGCATTCTCAGCAGACATCCAACAAGTCACGCTCACGGTAACAATCAACTATAACGTGACCCCGGATGCCGCGAATACATTATACAGGACAGTTGGTAACGGCTATTTTGAGACGCTGGTTTCACCCAGGGTGAACGAGGACGTGAAGGCTGTTGTCAGCAACTACACTGCCGAGAGCCTGATTGCCAACCGAGAGAAATTGAGCGGTGAGATTCTGGCCCTGTTACAGAACGACATTGCTCAGTATGGAATAACCGTAACAACGATCAGTGTGGAAAACATTGACTTCACCGATGCCTTTGAGAACGCTGTGGAGGCCAAGCAGGTAGCCACACAAAAGGCACAGGAGGCCAAGACAATCCAGGAGCAACAGACCATGGAGGCGGAGCAGGAGGCCAAGAGAAAGAAGATTTCCGCTGAAGCTGCTGCGGAGGTTACTCGCACCGAGGCCGATGCCAGGGCATATGAGACCAGAGTCCAGGCCGAGGCCGAAGCAGAAGCCAACGGGAAGATTGCCGCGTCTATCACAGAATCCCTGATTGATTACGAACAGGCGAGGAGATGGAACGGCCAGCTCCCCAGCACCTATGCGAGCAACAGCGCATTGCCCATCATCAATAACACAGATCCTGCGAAGACAGAATGAACGGAGTCCTGCCCGTGGACACGCTCCACGGGCAGGTTGGAAAAACAACCTAAGAGAAAGCATGGAGGCGAGAAAATGAGCTACGACCTGAGAATCGGTGTCAAGGTTGAAAACACGGATATCATTGCTGTAATCGACGAGCCTGAGCGTAGCAGCCCTACATACAACCTCGGGGAAATGTTTCGGGCATGTACCGGCTGGGATTTTAACCAGGGTGAATGGTACAAGGTATCCGAGGTGCTTCCTTTGATTGAGCATGGAGTGAAAGAGCTGTACATCAACGGGGACGCTTACAAGCAGTACAACGCGCCGAACGGCTGGGGAACAACGATATCAGCGCGGGAGGCTTTGGAGTCCCTTCGAGACTGCATCTATGGCATCATCGCGGGCGATCGTGGATGGCAGCAAATACCAGCCGAGCACCTATATGTGAGATGGTAGGAGGTGTGATCATCCGTGGCTATGCTGAACATTGAATATACCAGCGACCGTGTCAATGTTGTTCGTTGTCGAGACTGCAAATACGCGAAGATGACAGTTCGAGGCGAATGCAAATACTGTGATTTCTGGCAAGGAGATGATTATAACGAGGCCATGTATCTCGATGGTGATTTCTTCTGTGCCGCCGGAGAAAGGCGGGATGAAGCATGAAGAAGCCGCGCCGATATTACTGCCTTGACAAGCCGCCAATGCCCGGCACGGTCCCGCGAGGCATGATCAACATTGTAGATTTCCGGGAGTTCAGGTATGTCGATGACATCGACGCCGAGGCTTGTGGATATGTCGAATATTGCCGAAAGCTGACAGCGAATGAGATTCGAGCCTACAAACTGGCGGCGGTGGTTCGGAAGCACAACTGCAATGGTGATTACTGCGAAATTTAGGAGGCGGGAAAATGCAGGATGAAATCGGGAGCATGAGCGAAGCCGAGGTATTGGCTGAGCTGAATACGACCAAGCAGCGCATGGAAAAGCTGGCCATTGAAGTGGGCTATATCGGCTCACAGATTTCTGCGAAGAAGCTGGCCCTGAGTGCCAGAGGCTTGAGCGTCAAGAAAAACACCACAGACGGCGAGCTTGTCACCATGCGCACGAAGTATCAGGAATTGAGCAATGAGATCAGGCAGATCAAAACCCGTCGCCAGAAGCTGCTCAAGGCAAAACAGGAGTATGAAAAGGCCAAGCCGCCGGAGAGCAGGAAGATCAAGCCGCGCGGAGAGCGTCCGAAGAACCGCGTTTACATGGGTAGCGAGTTTAGGAACTGCACTGGCTACGAGCGGCGACTGGCCCTCTTGATGGCCTACGAGATCGGCCAGGAACGCTACAGCGAGCTGAAGCGACAGGCCAGCGATGACACCCGAAACGGAGAGACCGACTTCTATACCGGCGGCCAGCGTTCTCATTGGGACGATGCCTGCCGGCGGCCGGAGATCAAAGTCGCTGACGATTTCGAGCGGATGATGCGAACCAACTACAACCAGTTTGCCGGAGAGGAGCTCTAAACCGTGGAAATGCTTGAGAATGTCAGGAAAGCGCTGAAGCTGTGCAGCTACGACCCGGATCCGTATGAAGACGACCAGCCGTGCAAGGTGATCGTGTCCTGTGAGATCTGTCCGTACTGGGACGAGGAGCGCGGGTGCAGGGAGACCGACCTGTTCAACGATACGCTGAAGCTGTTAGACAAGCTGGAGGAGTCGGAAACCAGAGTGCTGACACTGGAAGAAGTCAATCAGTTTGTGTATGGGACGCCATACATCATTGAAACCAATATGCCCGGCGACGAACCGCGCCTGATGTACGGCTTGTACTCGCATACCGGTATAGCTGATAATTTCGATTTCGCCACTGTGAATGAACGTATTTCCTTGCTTAAGAGCGACTATGGCATGAGGTGGCGTTGCTGGACGTCCACGCCGAACAACGAACAGAGGGGTGCAATGCCATGGCGAAACTGATTGACGCGGTCCGGCTGATTGAAAAGCCAAAGAATGTACCGATGTTCATTGAGTGCCGTGGCGAGCATGAATTTCGCTTCAGAGTAGGCAAGAAATACGACGAGGAAACGCACTGCGTTTCCATGATCGGCGGCCGGGTTGTCTATGACATTGACGACTACAACCGAAAGTGGCGGGCATGGGACGAACTGCCAATGGCAAAGGAGCCAGAGAACACACCGTGGCTCCCGGAGGAACCGCGATGAAACTCATTGACGGACACGCCATGATAAAGCGTGTAGAGGAGCTATACCGCAAGGGCGCCGTTGACCTTTCGTACTTCAATATAGTCCGGGAAGCCGTTCAAATGGAGCCGGCCATCGATGTAAAACTGGCGAAGCAAGAGAGGATGAGTAATGAGCAGTTACAACAAAGATGACTATGAATGGCTTAAATCTCATAAGCTGTGTGTGCGTTGCAGGCATAATACCGCGGCTTTTGGAATGGTGCTATGTGCTGACTGCCTTGCGGAGTGCTCTATGCGGGATATCGCGTATGGCACGGCTCAAAAAACCAAGTGGGCAAAAGTACGACGTGAACGCTTGAAAGCGCAAGGGTTATGTGTCAATTGCGGCAAGAATCCCGCGAAACAGGGTGTTTTACTCTGTGAATCATGCCAGAAAAAACACAATGCCAAGAGTCGCATATACAACCATATGCATTATGTGAGGACTATCCGCCCGGAAGGTATGTGCAGGTTTTGTCCGAAGCCTGTTGTTCCAGGGAAGAAACTTTGCGCTGCACACATGATGAGTGAAACGGCAAAACTTGACAAAGCGCGTGCGGAGGGCAAGTGTAACACAGACAACCATCCATGGAGAAAAGACTGGGGAAAAGTGAGGAAATCCGAATGAAAACCAGCGTGGAGGGCACACGGCCTGCAACAAACTCTGATACATCAAAGAAACGCGGTGGAAGTAAGCCGGCCCTCCACCTGATCGATGGCAAGCGGATGACTGTCAATGAGATCGCGGAAATGCTGGGGGTGACACGGCAATGGTTGATTCAGCGCCGCAGTCAGATGGGTGGTGTCAGTTATCAGCTCATCGTAAATATGTGCCGAGAGGGCCGGATACTGACAAAGCATGACCGGTGGCCGCGCCACTGTGTCCACGGACGCTGGATCACTATTCAACAGGCCGCGAAGGAGCTGAACTGCAAGCCTCACAGCATCGACAACTGGCGCAGCGCCAACCGCGACAAGGACGGCAACAAGCCCACCCTGGAAGCGGCATACGACCACTTCAAAGGAGCGCCCAAGCGCGGAAGGGGCAAGGAGCCGGAGAAGCACCGGGTGAACGGCAAGAAGATGACCGTCAGGGAAGCCGCCGAGAAGCACGGCACCACGGTCAACGCGCTGCGCCAGGTCATGAGCCGCCACCGCTGCTCCCTGGATGCGGCGGTGAAGCGGCTGGAAGCCCGGAGAACAA
>Ga0326513_10000557_pt1 | contig 31786 bp, 42 predicted proteins | sample 2_2465_0518_D_FD_203654 | JGI IMG/M metagenome (GOLD analysis project Ga0326513, IMG submission 203654) | Bovine rumen microbial communities from UC Davis, California, United States - 2_2465_0518 | ecosystem: Host-associated > Mammals > Digestive system > Stomach > Rumen | place: USA...
CTTATATGGTCATTCAGGTCGGAGTTTAGGGATGTCATGAACATCCAGTATCGCTCCATCCTTGCATCGACCAGCTTAAGCCTCGACTCAATCGCCCGGATCCGCATCTGGTATACGGATATCAAGGTACAAGGTATCGCCACGATAACCGTCATCATGAAAACAAAAACCGCCATCTCCTTGTAACTCAATGTCATTTCATGTCCCTTCTAGCATCGCAGATGTCTCTGCACTTCGTGTCCACTGCCACATAGACGCTCCTTATCGGCATCTCGTCATGGAGAGCGTCTACCGCAGCGCATGTCAAAGTCTTTACATCCTCCTCCGTGAGGCGGTGCCTGTCCTTTAAATCGGATATGTACCACCCCACGGCAAAGGCGCTTAAATCCATCATTGCCTGTATCTCCGTTTATTGCACCCAGAAATCCTGTGGAACCTCCAGGAGCATCCTGTCTAGATCTCGGATGTCCTGCCCCCATGCGTATTTGAAGTGCTCTGATGATTCCTCAGCCTTCTCGTATTGCTCCTCGATTGCCTTGACCAGCTGCAGGATTCTGACATTCTTTTCCCTAAGGATGTCTAAGGATGCTGACAGGCAGTCGTAGCGATACTTCAGACCCACGAACTGGCTGTATATCCGCAGACAGGCTCCAACTGCTTCCAGTAGTTCTTTCTTAGTAAGTCGCAGGATCCTCTTCTCTGCTTCTTTTTCGGCTACGCCATATTCGAAAGGTTCCAGGCCGAAGTAATCTCCCTCGTACTCGTCATAGCCCGAGTATCCGCCGAAGGCATCCCCGCATCCGGAAGCCGGGAACAGCTCATCAAAGCAATCGGGTACCCAAGCGTCATAGTTCAGAGTTTCGTAGAACTTCTGGAGCTCGGCGTTAAGGTCGGTGAAAGCCATCCGGAACTCGAAAGCATCGTCCTCGTCCCCATCCAGAGCGCTCACCAGGTTCTCATCGTTATCGATAAACCACTGTACCTCGCTGCATGCCTCTGACATCTCCTCTACCTCCTGGTTGATCAGCCAGAGGTTCATGTCCTTGGCGATGGGCTTCTTGTATCTGAGAGACTTGGCTTTCTTCCGGAGGGCCTCGTACTCTTTCTCTTTATCCATCCAAAGAGCCCTCTATGGTCTTCTTTACCGATTCCCAGATCTCGTCCAGGGTAATGATGCCGGGCTTCCCGCATGGTTTCATCTCATAGCAGTAGCCGCCATGCCAAACACAGTTAGGCACCAGCAAACCCACCAGCTCCGGAGTGGCCGCCTCTGCCAGTCTGCACATCTTGCCCACTGCTTCCCTGGTCTTCTGGGCCGCCTGGTTGCACTCCCTCTTGTTGGCAAGGGTCATCAGCTCCTCGGCATTGCAGTCATAGATGAGGTTGATCGGCGTGTCCCTGGATGCCTTGTCACCATCCATGCGGTCCTGCCGGTCGTTGCGCAGGGAGCCGTTGTAAGGCTCCGCATGCTTGTGCCTGGATAGATGGACGGCGATGTTGGCGGGAATGTCCACGAAGGCGAAGGAGTACATCAGATACCTGATGGGGCTGTGCCTGGCCCGGAGGATCTTCCTGCGCCATTCATGAGAGGGTGGCTTGGGCTTCTCCAGGGGATTCTTCCCCATCGTCACCCGTGCCCTTCGTATGACCTCTGCCCAGTCGTCGTCTGTCGGTGCCTTGATCAGATATACCTCCAACGCTGCTGTCTCCTTTCTTCTGGATGAGCACTCCGTGCTTGTTTGCCCACAGGGTAATCTTGTAGGTATCTTCGATTTCTCCCGCATAATCCTTCAGTAATGCTCCGCCGTTAAAGCCCTTCATCAACAGGCTGGTGCCCTCCGAGAATTTATCTAGGAAAGGCTGTAACCTTTTGGGCCCGAACCCGTAGCAGTCGTGTATTGCTCCCACGGAGATGCAGAAGACTTGGCGGATGGCGTGTATCAGGACCCGCTCCAGCTGGCTATCCAGGTTGCCGAGGGGAACAGGGGGATTTACCCCCATCTGCTCCCTTGCTCGGATCTCGCCCTCCAGCAGCTCTGCTCCTCCTTTTTTGACCAGTTCCAGGGCAAGCTTCATGCCGTCCAATCTGGCAGAGTCCACTGCCTGTTGGTCTACAGGCATCGCACCGCCTTTCCTCGCTTTCTCTTTGCCCTTCACGTCCTGTCCTCCATGGTCATCTCCTCCGCCAGAGCATCAAGGGCATCCCTTATCCCTGCTCCAGGCGTGCTGTTTTCGTCCGGTTCCCAGCTGAGCAGGATCGGCTCTTCTTTCTCCTTCTTTGCCTGTTCCTGCTGTTTTTTAAGGGAAAGGGCCTTTTGCTTGTCGCGCAATCTGATCCATCCGGGCCGCCCGCTAACAGACTCATAAATGCCATAATCCTTGCACTCGCCTTTTCGGCAAGGCCTGCGCATCCCCTTTTCCAGCATGTAGGCGCATATCCTGTTGTTCCCATAGCCGCTCATGAATCGGCATCCCTCGCAATAGGAAAAGTCGACCTCTTCCATGGTTGCCAGAAGATCCACGCTTTTGCTCCGCCTGGGAGCAGGGACAAGCCCTGCTGCCTCAGCTGCTCTCGTGGAGACGTGCGGCTTTCGAAACGGATATGTCACCCCGTTTGTCTGTTCTTTGTTCTGCTTGCGAAAATGGCACTTCATGCAATCATCCACCGTAGGATGCCCTGCGCCCTCCCACTTCAGGGGGAGGCATACTCCTCCGAAGCATTCGCTCAGTATCAATCCAAAACAGCCTATCTCCTTGCAGTGTTTCCTGTACTCTTCTTCACTCATCGTTCTTTTCCCCTCCTGGCTGCTGTTGCAGCCTTGGCATGCGCACGTCCATCCACTCCCCGCCGGTGTGGATCAGTTCCCTCTGCTCCCCTGTCGGGCCTTCTATCCAAGCCGATGGTGGCCCAGATGTATTCCTTCCTCCCAGAAGCTTGTTAGATACTTCCAGGGCAAGATTCCTCACGTGCTCCGGCATGTGCTTCTCTGCCCTCGTCTGCTCCAGGGCGGCCGCATAGGATTTAAGGAATTGTCCCTTGATCACAGAGAGCAATGCTCCCTGCTCCATTCCCATCGCCTGGAGAGCCTCCGGCGACCCGATGGCCCTCTGGATGATGGGCGGGAGCTCTGCGAACCTCTCCGCTGCATGATAGGTGCTGTCGGAGATGGCCCGCAGAGCCAGGGCCCACGCCTGCCCCTCGTCTATGGCGCAGAGGGATGCAGTATCCCTCGTCCGTTCGATACAATTGACTACCTGTCCTGGAGAGGGAGGGAAGCCCGTGCTCTCCGATCGGGCGTACTGGATGAGGCCTTGGTTGGCTTCCTCGTAGGAGTACTCCCCAATGGCCATGTACCACGCATCCGAGAGCATGCTTAATGTTTCGTTGGGGGCGGGGTAAAACCTCTGGTACAGGGCCATCATGGCCAGCACGATCTTCTTGCACTCCAACTTCGTCATCCTTCTCCCTCCCCTCCGTTGTTTTCTTCGTCATGTATAGATTGGAGAGCGGCGGCAAAACTAGCCATCTGGCCCCTTGCCTTCTCGGCCCCTTTATCCGCAGGTGCCGATTGTGGCTTGCCGACTTGATACCCTCGTTCCTTGGCGAGCTCCTGGGCCAGTATCCTGGCTCTTTTATGTTGCGATCTCTCCAACCATCTCCACGTGAACATGAAAGGGTTCTCTCCCCTATAAAGGTGCCCTCCCGGCAAGATCTGCTTCACCCATGCGTCCATCCCGATGAACTCGGCCTGGAGGTTAAGCCCCTCGAAACCAACAACCAGTTTTCCCCAATCATCCGGAGTAGGGACCCACCAAGTACCATCCGCTTGGACGAGAGGCACCAGGTTTTTCGGAGGAGGAATCGGAGGTGGTCCCTTTGGCACGTCGGGAGGCCCGCCCGCCTCTCTATCTATCTCTCGGTCTATATCTATATCTTTTTCTTTATCTATACTCTTATTCTTACTATGGTAACATTCGTTTGAAACCGTTACGCCTGCGTTACCGCCCGTTACCTGCTTGGTAACACCCGGTAACACCCCGGTAACACTTTGGTAACAAATGTTACTTTTTGTTATATCTCCGCTAGAACACGTCCCTTTTTCTTGCTGCCTTTCCCTATATCTGGCTTGTTTCTCAGCGTCTGCAGTCCTGCTCATGGTCTGTCTCTTTGCCCATGGGAAGAAAACCGCCTCTTGCCCATCTTCTGTCCTAATCTCTTCGACCAGCTTCTCTGCGATGCAGTACTCCATCACCTTTTCTATCAGCACGGATGCTTCCTCCGCATGTCGGTCATAATTCATGTCGATGACCAGCTGCTCGCCCCATCCCTCGTTAGAACGCTTTTTAATGATGAAGTCCTTGTCTGCCGAATAGGCGTTCATCTCCAGCCAGATCATGGGTGCTGCTATGCCAAAAGCGATTTCCAGGCGTCTGACATCCGGATCCTGTCGGAACCGGAGAGGATACTGCAAATAGAAGTTCCTTACCTTGTTTGGTCCGTTGCCATCATCCATCTCCTCCCCCTTCGTCGCCGATATCCTTTGTCAGGCAGAGGATGTGCACGGAGACCTGCTCCTCTTTGCCGAACCGTTTCTGGCCCACGACAACTGCTACCTTTTTGTCATCTGAGTAGGCCAGGCCGTTAAGGGCATCTAGGATTACTTTGATAATGTTGTCCATGTCCGGCTTGACTGTGGGAAACTCTCTCCCTGCCAGCATGTTGGCTTTGCGCCACTTGGGAACGCTGGCGGGAGGCATGAAAACAGCATCCACGTCCACCTCCAGTGCGCCCTCATCCATCGCCTCTCCCTTGGCTACCTGGCTGTAGCAGAGCTTGACCAGGTTCTCGTACAAGACCGTCTTCTCAGGGGTTATGGACTGCATCCTACCCATCCGGTCATTGTAAAAGGTCCTGGCCCGGGCCTTGCCCTGCGGCTTGCCAGGGACAACGAACTCAATTTCTTTCATCACACCACCTCCCCATCACATAAACCGTGGGGCAGTCGTCCCTTACTGCCCCACATGTTTTGCCATTTTGTGTTGCTTACGTGAGATGTTTTGTTTTAGCGTGTAGGTTTGTTTTACAAAGAAAGCACCAAACGATGGAGGGTTTACCGCCCTCCATCCTTAACTCAAAAGTGCCAAAAAGCGGTGATAAATCTGGTAACTCTAACGCATGATTCTTCTTATTATTTGTTGCTATGCCTGATTTGCTTTTGCGAAGTTTGTGTTTTCCTGCGTACCGTGTCTGTCAAGATATGGCTTGCGCAGGGATACTTTGTTTATGAGTTATGACTTTTCAGATGGCCCATACTAGGTTTACAAATAAGGGTTGTATTTTTCTTCTGGTTTACAAGTTGCTGTTGTATTTCATGTCGGAAAGCAAAGTTTTCTTAGCGCTGTTTTGCGTTGGGGTCGCAAACTTCATATGTTTTTGAAAGAGATATGTAATTATTTTTTCATAGTTTGATTTATTGCCGTTCGGGATGGTTTGTCTGGGCACCTCATCCCCCAGGGCGGCCCCCGTCCCCCGAGATGCTCCGCCATCATCCGAAGAAGGCCTTGCTCAGCTCGTCATCCTGCCAGGAGATCTGCCCCGGCAGGTTGCCATCGTCCATGGGAGCGGCAGGCTTCTGCGCAGGAGCAGGGGCCGGAGCGGCAGCGGGGGCAGCAGGCGCAGGTTTGGGGGATTCCTGCACCGTCTGCTCGGCAACCACGTTATCCACCGGAACATCCACAGTTTCCACATCCTCTGCCACCGCATCCACATACTCGGGGGTACCGTCATCATGGATGGCGGCCCCGTCGCTCTGCATGGCCTTCTCCAGCTCGATGCTCATGATGCCCCACTTGGAGATGATCTGGCGGAGCATCGTCTTCACGGCCATGCCATCAAAGTCCTTGTACCAGAACGAGCTAAACTTCCACATCTCGCTCTCCGGGACTTCGCCGTTCTGGATCCGCTCGTAAGCCTTCTTGGAAAACGCCGAGGAGAACTGATCGGCATGGCTCATCATCCTGGATTTGCTCCAATACATGGTCTTTCTGAATCCGTTCTCGTACTCGAACATGGCGTAGTAGCCCATGGTCGGGGCTTTCTCCCTTTCCTCCTCGTCCTCGATCAGGCGCACCTCGATCTCTTCCTCCAGGGGGTCGTAGCTGACCAGCTCTCCCTCCTTGATGGGGAGGGCGTTGAGCTTGCGGTAATAGCCCGACCTGATTGCCAGCTGTACGAGTCCACGGTACCCAAGCACAAAGGTGGCAGTGGTGATACCCTGCTTCTTGTTCTTAAAGGGTACGAAATAGTACTGGCCCAGCTGCGGGCTCGGAGACAGGTTCAAGGCCTCCCCGAGCAGAGCCGCATTAAGGATTGAGCTGTTGGTACACTCTCTGAGTGCAGGAGTGGCCTGGTAAGCCGAGATGATGGAGCTTATGAACCTTGTCCCGTTCTTGCCCCCTACGACCTGGTTGATCTGCTTCTTGACTGCATCGCCCTGCAGATACATCGTGAGCGATGTCTGCGCCGTGGGCTTTTTGGCTGCTAACGAGTTCTGCACTGCCATCTCTTATCCCTCCACTTTCGTGCACATGATGTTGTTTGCCTTGATATACTGCGCCAGCCCGAGGAGCTGTGCCCTGGTTCCCTTGCAGATGATGGGCCCGAAGGTAAGGATGGGCTCCTCTGCCACTGGTGTTGGTGCTGGTTCCTGCACAGGGGGCACAGCCGGAGCAGGGACAGGGGCGGGGGCAGGTGACGGGGCGGGTTCCGGAGCAGGCCCCATGTTTTCCTTGGCCTTCTCCCTCACCTCTGCCAACTGCTGTTTCCGTAGCTCCTCGGCCCGCTTCCTCTCCTCCAACTGCTTATCCAGTGCCTGCAGCCGGAAAACCTCAGCCTGGGCATCCGCCAGGGAGAAGGAAGGCATATAAGCGTGAATGGCAGCCGAGTGGTACTTCTCCTCGAAGCCCTTGATGGTCTGAAGATCTGCGTGCACCTGCTCTGCCACGTCCCGGTAGGTCTTCTCCAGCTTCTTATCGGTATAGGCCTTTTTGTAGTACTCCTCCCTTACCGTCTTGTCGAAGGGGATGATAGAGGCAACATCCTGGTACACCTCGTCATAGAGGGCCTGCATGGCATCCCGCTTCTTCTGGCGGTAGCTCGCCTCGATATCGGACAGGCCCTTCTCCACGAAGGCCACCGCTTCCCTAAGAGGAAGCAATACATCCTTGACCTGACGCTCGAAAGCATCGTAGGGGGCCATGCACTCCTTCTTAATGCGTTTCCTTTCGTCCTCAATCTGGTTGATGATGCGGTTCAGGTCGGCCTTGTCCTTCTTCATGGCTGCTTCATCCGCAGTCTCATAGACAACACCTTTGTACTCAGCTGCCTTGGCTACGGCGGCCGCTTTGATTTCCTCGTAATTCCACTCAAACACCTGCGGCGTGGGCGCCTTGATCAGTAATTCCACTTACTTCTTCCTCCTTATCCATTTGTTCCAGTACTCGGAGCCATAGAGCTATCTGCCTGCATATGAACTTTGCTTCTTCTGGGTTCAAAGTCACGATTTGTTCTTTGGGCGCAGGGTCGTTCGGCTTGCTGATGTAACCGATAGGGCGTTTAGCAATCCTAAAGAATACCCTGCCGTTCTGCAAAGCGTTCAGCCCCAACTCAACCACCATATTTCCCATTGTTTTCTCCTTGATTATCGTCCTCAAGAAACTCAAAGATGATGCCCACCAGCTTCTTTGCTTCCTCGGCGGTGAGCGTGATCCCGTCCAGGGTCATCTTGGCAACAGGCTCCCTCCTGTCCCACTCCCGGATATCCACCATGTATCCCTTGCCTATCGACAGGAGCCTTGCCTCCACCGTGTATCCCATGGATTCGCCGATAACAACCCTCTTCTTGACTGCGTAGCAGTCGGGCTTGTCGTAGTGCATCTCTTTCCCTCTCACAGCCCCGCCACTATCCTCGGGGGCTTCTTCCCCGCCTCTACAAACCGCCAGAACTTAATCTCTTCCGAGATCAGGTAGTCGATGTCATCCTGGACATCCTCCCTCTGGATGTGGTAGTGGCGGACGCTGGTGCCTCTGTCCTCTGCCCACTCCGTCCGAAGATGCGCCCGGAGGATGACAAAATCCCACCCGGTCACAGCTAAGTAATGGAGTATCTGGCAGAAGTAGTTGTCGGGGATCCTGTCCTTCCATTTCTCCCTCTGCATCGACTGCAGGATGGATGTGGTCTTGATCTCCAGTATCCCTTTCCGGCCTGTTCTCCTGTCCACCAGCTCCCCATCTAAGGAAGCCTGCATGAAGGGCCAGGCCGTGCTCCGGAGGATCCTGTTCTCGTGGTAGATGACCTCATATTCGGGGTAATCCAAGGCAAACAGCGCCCTGATATGAGGTTCTGCCAGTGTCCCATACCTTACGTAAGGTTTCTCCGAAATATCCTCTGGAGCAATTCTCCCAGTCTTTTCTTCGAAGAGCTCCACGTTGCTCTTGTAGGGGTTTAAGCCCACGATGGCAGATGCATCCGACCCGCCGATGCCATAGCCACGGTTACGTAGCCACTCGTCATGCGATGATCCATCGATGACGGTGAATGGATCGTTCATTTCTTTACCTTCTTCTGGTGAGATTTAAAGAACTCCGTCAGGTGCTTCTTCAGTTGCTCATCCAAATCCTCATTGGCCTGCTTGTCTGCCGTTTTATGTGCCTTGATGGTGGTCTCAGTCACAGAGGAGATAAGGGTTTTAAAATCCTCCTCGTCGACAATCTGCAGCATAGCTCCCATCGAGCTCTGGATGCTTCGTATGGTCATAGCAAGCACCCTGCTTGTGGCAATGCCCGCTTTGATATCCTCTGTCAAATTCATTTGTTTCCTCCTTCCAAATCATCAGCCACTCTCTGGTAATCCTTCAGGGTGATGGTCGTAATCTCCTCCAAAACCTGAAGGAACTTTTCCCGGCCCATTGCGACAAGCAGCATTGCGAGGAGGCTCTGGGCGCAGTTTGAAGCCACCTTCAGTCCCATATCAGAGAGCACCACTGCTTTCTCTACCGTCATAGACGCCTCGACTTCAATCCCGCGCACTTTCTCATCATTCTTCATTTCTTCCCATCCTCCAAATCATCAGCCACTCTCTCGTAATCCTTTAACACGGTTTCCATAAGCTTCTCCATCATCCGGAGAAACTCCTTCCTTCCCACTGCGGCAAGGAGGATTGCGAGAGTGTACTGGATGCTATCCGCAGCCAGGTTGATCCCCAGACCAGAGATAGCCGAGGACTTCTCGAGGGTCATTTTGGCCTTAAAGTGCATCTCTTCTACGATCTTACTGTTCTTCTGCATCAGTCTTCCCCTCCCTCTCTTCGTACATGTCCGCCATGGTGATGGCGATAAATCCCAGGCCCGCAATCACGCCAAGAACCTCTAGCAAGAGAAGTCCGTTGCTCATGACAGCCCCGATATGGTTAAAGGCAAACCATCCGCTAAAGGCACAGATGATCAGGCGGACGCCCGTCCAGGCCTTCCTGACCTGCTTCTCCCTCACCTTCTTCTGATACCTCCTGACCGCCGCCTGGGAGGGGTTAGCTCCAACCCTCTCCAGATTCCTGGTATCCAGTGCAATCCTCTCTCCTCCTGCAAAATACCTGTTGTTCTCCATTACTTTTCTCCCTTCGTTCATCACAGATTCCCGTTCTTCTGCTCCTTCTCCAGCTCTTCGTAGACAGCTTCCCTCCTGGGCACATCTCCCATCGCCGCAACAAATCCTTTGAGCCACCTAATCAAATCGTTAGCGGTCATGACGCAGCGGAGCCTGTCGTCACCAGTGAGGGCGTCAAGCCGTCTTGCCATCTCGCCGGCATTGGCCTTCATGATCGCCTCGCAGTTTCGGTTAAAAAACAGAGACACCGCCAAAGCTCCTGCTACCACCTCGTCTAAAGGCTGTGCCCCATTTTTCTTGATAAGCGTATCCAGCAAGGCCTCCAACCTCTCACGGCCTTCCCGCTCCATGTCTGCTTCTACTCCGCTCCCGACGGCTTCCCGCCGCAGTGCTTCGTACTCCTCCGGATCGACCACCCTCTCCACCTCCACGACCTTCTCGACCGTGACTTCCTTAGTAGGGCGGAGGGCCTTCTCTTCCTCCAGAGCCTTCTTTGTTGCCTCGATCTCGGCCTCCAGGGAGCCGATCTTATCCGCCTGCTCTCTCAGAAGCTCCTGCTTCTCTTTGATGGCCTCCCGGTACAACTCCATCTCATCACTCGGAGCCATCAGCCCCTCATTGGCCTCTTCCAACTCCTCGATCTGGGCCCTCAGCTCTATCTCAGTCCGCTTCGCTTCGTGAGACTGGGTGATCTTCTGCTCCAGCTCCTTGGTGAGGGTTTCCACCTTCGCATCCCTCTCTGCTATCTGCTTCAGGAGCTCGTCCACGTCTTTCCCGGTGACCTTGCCCTGCTCCCAGATGTGGGATGCCACCTCTTCCTGCTCGTCCTCCGGCAGGGAGCGGATCAGCTTCAGTGCGGAGGTCGGCGTGATCTTGCCTTCCTCCAGGATTTCCTGCATGGTCGGTGATGCATCTGCCAGGGCCTTGTAGTTCCGAAGGGTTCGCTCGGTCATGCCAAGCTCTTTGGCCAGGTCGGTCTGGGTTTTTTGGTCACGGAAATTATTTCCGTCACCAATCCTGTTCGTGCCCTGCGGATTCGCCGAGCCATCTCTAATCCCTTCGATTCTCTCTAACTCCTTCAGGCACCGCCCAAGCTTCACGGGGTTTCCGTTCCCAAGACCCCGCTGCCGAATGTTGGTCTCGATCAGCTGCTTAAGGAGCTCATCATCAGACTCGTAGATCCTGACTTCTACCGGGACCTTATCAATGCCAAGCTCCTTGGCGGCCCGCAACCTCTGGTGGCCAGATACGATGACCTTGTCCTGGCTGATGACCAACGGCTCGATGATGCCGCTCGTCTTAACTGACTTCAGAAACTCCTGCCAGGGCTCCCCACTGATGTCATCAAAAAAGTAGTCGTTGCGGCTATGAGGAATCAGTTCTTTGGTTTCCATCATTTGGCTCATATCAATCCTCCCTCATCTGCTTTCCGGCCTTAAAGCCCTCCGCATATCCCATGTTGTGCCCGCAGATGTAGGCATCAATCACGGTGACCATTGCATTAAGGAGGCCCTCCCTCTCGGTGGGCCGCATCTCTGCAATCTGCCCTAATACGCATCCCATGGGAGCAACCATGGGCTCCTGAATGAACGCCATGCTCACACCTCCTCTCTCATATTGCTGGTGGTAGCACGGAGAAGCTCCCTTAGGGAGTCGTTCTCCTGGCGCTGTGCCTTCACCAGCTCTACCAACTCCGAGATCTCACGGGCCAGTGCCTGTCCGTGAGCCTCCGTTCCTTTGTGCAGGTACTCGTCCAACATGGTCCTGTAGACCACGTAGCTGTACCTCTTGCCTTTGGTCCGATAGGCGTAACCGATCGGTGGATTAAACCGTCCCAGACGCATCAGGTTCCTGATCTGTGTGGGGGACATCCCCATTTCGGCTGCCACATCTTCGGGCCGGAGTGCCAAGCCGTCGCCCTCCCTTATCATCTTGTCACCCCCTTCCATTCCTCCCATCCATGAATCGCCATCACCAGTCGCTTCCAACTGGCCTCAGGTACCGGCTTCCCTGCCTTGACCATCCCGATCCAGACTGGATTCACTCCAACTTTGCGAGCAAAGTCAACCGGAGTGAGCCTGCTGTTCCTGATGGCCTGATGCAAGTCAGCCCATGTCAAAACAAGTTCTTCCATTCCGTCTTTTCCTCGTCGGTCTGTAGCGGGTTAATATTGATTTCTCGACTAGTATATGACTAAGCTCGACCTCTGTCAACACATTTAATTAGTTTTTTTGCTCGCTTTGTTGACAGCTTGACACTACATATCTATAATGAGTACTGTTCCAGGAGCATCGGAAAGGAGGTGACAGAGTGAAGGAACGAATCAAGGAACTGCGTCAATTTCTCGGGCTCACTCAGCAAGAGTTTGCCGAACGCCTGAGCCTCAAAAGAAACACAATAGCCACCTATGAAATAGGAAGAAGTATTCCAATGAATTCCACCATCGCCTCAATATGTAAGGAGTTCGGCGTGAACGAGACTTGGCTCCGCACCGGAGATGGCCCCATGTTTGCAGAGACCAGCCGGGCAGATCAGGTCAAGGCCTGGCTCGACAAGATCCTGGTCGAAGAGCCGGACAGCTATAAGGTCAGGCTCGCCGCCGGGCTTGCCGAGCTGGATGAGGCAGGATGGCAGGCAATCTACAGCCTGGCCGTCAAAATGGTGGGAGCTGTCGCAGAGCAGAACGCAAAGCAAGAGGAAGAGAGCGAAGAGGACGAGGAAGCACGCCTCGAGGAGGAGGCAGAGATGGTAAAAAGGTCCTATATCGACTCTCATCGTCGCAAGAGACCGTCGGCATCGTCTGGTGGCGATACAAACACGGGATGAAGGTCTGGTGGTGGTAACAACAATCTCATATCGGAAGAGATCGGAAGGAATCGGAAGCTTTCGGAAAAAGGTATAATCAGCAAAAAAGAAAGGAGATTGATGCCTATTGAGAATAATGAGGCGGATCTTTAACCTCAAAGCCCTCATCGGTGGCCTGGTGCTCGTCATCCTCGGAGGCATTGCCATTTACACCGGATATCATCAGACAAATGCTGAGAACGGATTGATAGCCAATATCGGCTACTCGATTTTGGCCTCCGGCCTGGTGGCTCTGGTGCAGTCGCTTTTGGTCGATGCCAAGGAGATCAGCTATGCAGAGGAGTGGGGATTGGCTAAGATCTACGAAACCAGGATGGAGAAAGGCAAAGATTCGGACGAGAAGCTTGGTAAGGTGAAGCAGCTGGATGTTATAGCCTTCGGCCTGAAGACTTTCAGACAGAGCCATACCGAGAAAATCAAAGAAGCTCTCCGGAACGGTGCGAGAATCCGCATCCTGATCATGGACCCAGACAGTCCTTTCGTGTCTCAGCGTGAGATAGAAGAGGATGAGCCCAAAGGCCAGATCCAGAGCTCCTTGCTTAGCCTGGTGGCGTGGGCGGACGAACTCAACTCTTTTGGATGGGACGGGAAGATTACTGTCAAAGGCTACGGTTGCATGACATTGGACTTTTACTGGAGAGCTGACAATGAAATCTACTTCGGGCCATACTGGGTAAACAGATCGTCTCAGCAGACCATCACTTTCAGATGGGACAAGTCATGGAGAGGGCGGAAAGGGTTTGATGTTTACGCCAAGTATTTTGAGGATCTGTGGAATAGCAGAGCTATGGTCCGGCTCACGAAGGAGGTTTGATCGAGATGGCAGAAGGAAGGGAAGTCAGGCCCGGGGATGTTGTGAGGCACTTCAAACACGAACTGGTAGACCCAGATTCTGCAGAGTACATCTATAGAGTGCTCGCCATCGCTTACCACTCCGAAACCCAGGAGAAGCTGGTGGTGTATCGTGCGTTCCAGCCGCCGCACAAGGTATGCGCAAGGCCTTACGATATGTTTATGTCAGAAGTTGACCATGAGAAATATCCTGACATCCGGCAGAAGTACCGCTTCGAGGTGTGTGGGGAGACCTGGTGGGATTAGAAATGGGCATAAAAAAACGAGGGGAAGCTCCTGCGATAAGCTTCCCCTCTGGACATCCCGAACGGCAATATTTATTTTAGCACAAAACGATTCCGGAAATGCAAAAAAGAGAGGGGGAGTCCTCTCTTTTTTGTCAGCGGAATATGCGGGGCAAACTTGCCCTCTTTTTCTGATATTTTAAATCACGATCTGGCTTATGACAATAAAAAAAGAGCACTGGGAGGGTGCTCTTTTTCGTGGGTGATGATGTAAAAGTGTAAGAAAAGTAAAAGAACTAATCTAAAAGATACATCTTTTCAAAGGAGGTTCCGGCATCTGTACCCCTCAGAAGCCGTCGGAAATGGCAATATGATAACCCTCAGCTGCGCCACTGAAGGTTCAGGGCGCGCCCGTGGAAAGGCGCGTCCTGCGCGCTACCCAAATGATGGACAGCAACTCCTCATGCCATCTTCAATTTTAGCACAAAGGGGAAAACAGGAGAGAAAAAAATATGGGAAGAAGAAAAAAATATCCGAAGCTCCCCTCCGGATGGGGGAGCATCAGGTATCTCGGGAAGGGGAGGCGAAATCCGTACGCCGTGCATCCTCCCTGCACCGAGGTAGACGAGAAAGGAAACTACATCAGGCCTCCGGCCCTCTGCTATGTCCCTACATGGTACGTGGGATTTGCCGTGCTTAACTCCCTAAGAGCAGGGACATACAAACCGGGGGATGAGATCTTGCTGGCGGCATCTGCAGATTCGGAGGGAGGAGAGGAGCCGGAGCTTAAGGATCTGACGCAGCGGATCTTGCAGGATTACGGGCAGTGGCACGGTGCGCAAGGCAAGGTAACAAAGGAGCCTACCTTTAAGGAGGTTTATGACAGGTTTTTCGATTGGAAATTTGGCGAGAACGCTGCCAAAAAGCTGTCAGCCTCCAGACAAAAAACCGTCGTCACGGCTTTTAAGCATTTTTCTTCCATCCATGACAGAGTTTTCCGAAATCTTAAAGTTGGGGATCTCCAGGAGGTCATCAATCAAGCACCATATGGCAAGGCGAGCCTGGAACACATGAAGTCATTGCTTACGGAGATGTACCGATGGGCAGAATCCAGGGAGCTTTGCGACAAGGATTGTGCAAAGCACGTGGTGATCCCATCAGGAGCCAAAGAGGATGAGCATGGGGAGCCTTTGTCCGCAGAGGATATCCGCAGGCTCTGGGCGAATCGAGAGGATCCTGATTCAGAGATGCTGATCATCATGTGCTACTCAGGTTTTCGTATCTCGGCCTACAAGTCCATGGATGTTAATCTGGAGGAAGGATATTTTAAAGGAGGGTTAAAGACCCAGGCGGGGAAGGACAGGGTCGTCCCGATCCACCCAGCGATCCTTCCCTTAGTACAGGAGCGGCTCTCAAGGGATGGCAAGATGCTCTCCATCTCCTCTGATCAGTTCGCACGGCGGATGCATAAGAAGCTGGAGGCCCTCGGGATCGACAGCAACCATACGCCACACGACTGTCGCCACACTTTCTCGTCCCTCTGCGAGAGGTACGGGGTGCCGGAGGCGGATCGCAAGAGGATGATGGGGCACAGCTTCGGAGGGGACATTACCAACGGTATATATGGCCACCGCACCCTTGCCGACTTAACCGACTCTATTTGCAAGATCCCATACCCCGAGGATTTGTGACCATTTTGTGACTAGTAAACGATGTTTATATCCGATTTCCGATGTTTTTAAAAAACAAAAACATAGGGCGGAACCCTTTATCTATAAGGGTTCCGCCCTGTTCCGGGGGATGTGACTATCTTACTGCGGGTAGCCGGACTTGAACCGTAAGTACCTATATTTAAGGTTTTATGGCACTTATTTGTGACCATTATGTGACTAGTAAACGAAGTAATAAACGGCGTTAAATGTACTAAAACGCATGTTAAAAACCTTCCGTTTTAAGCAGATTTGTAAGGTATAATATGCTTAAAACGGAGGGGTACAAATGCAGTACCAAGGACTAAGGAACGCATACAACAACCAGGAGAAAATCATCTTTGAGGGGGTAGGAGAGTATGGCATCCCGCCTCTCAGAGCTGTCGATTTTGAGCTAGGGAGCTCCCAGCTCGTCCGGATCGACAAAGCCATCAAGTGCCCTCATCCGGAGGACAAGGTCGTGCACTTCTTTACCCACGATTACGCCTTCGAGAAGGTCTGGAAGCTCCCCGACAGATATATAGAGGTCTTTGGTCGGTTCAGGGCAATCATAGCCCCGGACTTTTCCTTATACGTAGACTACCCCAAGGCCGCTCAGATCTGGAGCCACTTTAAAAAGCACTGGCTCGGGGCCTACTACTTGCAGTCGGGCATCACCGTCATCCCCTGCATCCGGTGGCTCGAGGGGGATCCTGGAGGGTTTGACTGGTGCCTGGACGGGGAGCCGCTACACTCCACCATCTGCGTGTCCACCCTCGGAGGGATAAAGGGGCAGTGGCGGAAAGACGATTTCCTGCAGAGCCTGCAGCGGGCCGTGGATGTCCTGGTGCCGTCCAGGATAATTATAGTGGGAGATTTCTTCCCAGGGCTTTACGATCTAAGGTATGATGGGCCTATCGAGTATGCGGCAAACGACTGCCTAGATGCACAGAGAGGGGAGGTGGCAAGCATGGGTATGGGCAGGAGCAATGCCAGAGGAGGAAGCAGGGATGATATCAACTGGGAAGACCATGCCCCAAAGGGGTTTTCCCTTTTTGGCAACGAAGACGCAGCAGAAAAGGCGATGACGGTGGACAAGTGGGAGAAGAACCTGACGGACAACGAGGAGAAGGCCATCTACGCCTACACCAGCCAGAAGGATGGCATCACCGGGCAGGAGCTGTGGGAGGTGATCAACGAGGCGGCCACGGGGAAGTCTAACGACGCCAGGGGGAAGCGATACGCCGAGGATTTAGGAACAGCACTGGACAAGTACTACCTAAAGCAAAACACCGTAGTGCATGGAGTGTACGATGCAAATGAGCTTTTTGGCGGGGCTACCACGATGGCGGAGATCCGGAAGCTGTACGGGCAGACCGTGTCTTATGACGGCTACATGAGCTCCTCATCGGTGCCAAACAGCGACAAATACCCAGGGACGCCCAACAAGGTGGCCATCCATGCCAAGGTGCCACAGGGCAGGGGTATTGGGGCATACATCGGGCACCACACCGACTACGCCTGGGAGCAAGAGTTTTTATTCAACAAAAACCCCCATTTCCGGGTCGAGGGGGCCTGGATGGAATGGAACGGGTTGCTGCACGTCAACCTTACATATATAGGAAGGGGCTAGTCATGGAAGAGAAGGGGAAGAAGCCAGTGAAAGAACGGCAACTGCAGAAGTGCTGGAACATCAAAGGGACGATCCACCGCAGCGAGAAGGAGCTGAGAGAGGATCTGGCCCGGCAGGGCAGGAAGCTGATCACGCCGGGGAGGTGAGGGAGAGGGCCAAGCGCCCTCCCCCACTTTTTGCTTACTGATTTTTACGTGTCTTTTTTGATGGGAGCTCCAGGCCCATCTCATCACATCTTTTTGCCATCAGGTCTTTGATCCAGGCGTTAAGCGACAGCCCGCTGAGCCCGGCAGCAGTTCTGTATATGTCCATATCTTCATTAAATACACTCAGGGGTATCCGGTGGTAATTCGCCATCTGATAGGCCACCGCATCTTTTTGCCTTTCTTCTTTCGTTTTTGCCATGATTGTAACCTCCTTTGATATGTACCTAGTCTACACATCTAACCGCAAAACCGCAAGAAAGATTTGCTCCGCCCGTGGTGCTAACGGTTTTAGGCCAAATAGGGCCCAAAAGGGCTTTGAAAGTGGAAATCGAGGGGAATTTTCACAGAGAATGTTATCTCCACTATTGCTCAGGCCCCGGAGCCCCCGTAAACAGGGCTGTTCGGAAAACTGGTTCAAATCAATGGTTTGCTCCTCTTCTTGACTAGGTACCTAGTCAATGGTATAATGTGGCCAGAACCAAGAAAAAGGAACCAACAGAAAGGCGGTGATAAGAAAGTGCAACCCGGGTCCTGAGGGAAGGGGCCTACAACCAGATGCCTCACCGAGGCGGGTTCGAGATCCTTGCAAACTGAATAGGAGGAGCCGAGGGAACGGAGCCCCGAGGAACCAGTCCTCTGAACCATCAACAGCAAACAGGCCACCGGGAGGGCCTGGTAAAGAATCGACCGGAGCTGGGCGAGCTGAGAGCTCGGAGCCGAGCTGGCAAGGCCGGGAAAGAAATAGCCAGCAACTCCTTACCCCGTATCGGAAAGCACGAAGGTTCGAGCCCTTCGGCGGGGATCGACGGAGCGGGCACACCCGTCTAATAAAAAACACCCGCAGGAAGGTGCGAGAACCTCCCCCGGATAGGAAACCGGGTCACCAATCTACCGCAAGGGGCAAGCGGTATAGAAAAGCCCCTCCCTAATGCGGCCAATGGCGGTGGCAAGCCCGCAGGAAGAACGCAGAGCCGGGAGAACACATCATTATTTCTATAAAGAAAGGGGTTATAGCAATGAAGAAGCAGGCAGTCATCATCAACGTAAGGGTTAACGGAGAAACCTACAAGGTCTCTTATGAAAGCGGCGTTGTAAGGACCTACAAGCAGGCAACCAAGTCCATCACCGAGTGGCTCGAAAACCACAGGGAAGAGACCACCGAGGAAGCCGATGAGGCAACCGAGGAAGCAACCCAGGAAGTAACCGAAAATGTCACTGAAAATGTCACTGAAAATGTCACTGAAAATGTCACCGAAAATGTCACTGAAAATGTCACTGAAAATGTCACTGAAAATGTCACTGAAGATGTCACTGAAGAGCAGACCGAAGAAACCCACCTGGTAGTCGTGGAGCCGGTCGAAATCGTAACCATGGATGAGACCGAGGATGAAGCCGAGGAAGTCACCGAGGAGACCGCTGAGATAGTGGAGGTGGTCACCGAGGAGAGCACCGAGACCACCCCCGTCATCCGGTGGGAGGATCTGGTAGAAACCGCCAAGGCTGTAGCCAAGGCCATCGTGATTGCTGGCAAGGCAGCTGCCCCCGTGGCGAAGGCCGGATGCATCGCCCTGTGGAACATCCTTAGAGTGGTCATCCTCTCCCTGATCAGCTTCGCCAAGACCGTAAGGCTGTATGGCCCGGACATCATCGCAGACGTGGTTACCGATGTGCAGATTCTCTACTACAAGGGCAAGGCCCTGTACTTCCAGACCAAGATGGTTGCTCGGGCATCCGTGAGGGCTGCCAGGAGGGCAAGGAAGACGGCAAAGAGGATGGCAAGGACAGCAAGGCTTGCCACCTGGAAGGCCGTGGGAACTGCCATGGAGTTTGGCAAGATGGTCATGGCCCCGATCATGGCGGCTGCTGTGGTAGCTGTCATGATGGCCTTCAAGGCAAGCGTGAAGATGGCCGGATGTGCAAAGGCAGGATGGGAGCTGAGGGAGGAAATGGTAAGGGAGAGCAAGGAGGCATAAGCCTCCCCCTCCCGGAAAGGAGAGAGATGTTTTACGTTACTTACGAAAGTATCCGTTTTGACGGCATGTCGAAGATGGTCTACACCAGGGAGTGCAGGACCAGGAGAGATGCCAAAAAGATTATCGAAACAGTAGAGCGTCTGTCGGATTGGGGCTACCGCCTGATCAAGGTCGAGGAAAAGGAGAGGAGGGACGACTGAGGCGGGCCTTGATAAGTGACAGCTTTGTCACTGCAGGGTGGGATTTTGGCACTGACAAGGTGCCCATCCCGTGGTATTTTATAAGAGGATTAAAGAGAAATTAAAGGAGGTAGGAAAAATGATCAGGAATGACGACTGGAGGAGCCTGAGTTGGGAGGAGATGGCCCGTGAAATCAAGAACGCTGAGACATGGTCTGACGTCGAGGACATGGTGGAATATGTTATTGATTTCTGGGACCTGGATATCGATTTCGAGGCCCCGGACTGGGAAGATCGGATCTACGCCTGGTGTGATCAGCACCTCAGGGAGGACGGGACCGTATTAGATGAGGACGGCGAGGCCATCGACTATGAGGTGGCCGTCAACCTCATGGATGATGATCTCCGTGAGGAGCTGCACTCTGAACTGGCCCCCTGCAGCAACCAGGAGTTTTTCAACGCCTACGCTAGGGCCCACAAGGAAAAATTTGGTGAGGACTTCGCCCCGGCTGTTGGTAAGCCGTGGTAAACGAAAAAAGGGAGGGCAATCGCCCTCCCTCTTTTTTTATGCCAGTATTTCATTAACCCTTGCCTGCACAACATCCGGATTGTACCCAGCTTCTCGGAGAGCTGATATCCTCTCGGATCCGTTCCCCCACTCTCCCGAGAGGACCTCCATGGCTAACTCATCCAGGCTCTTCAGGTTGTTTATATCGAAGACAGGTTTGGCCGGGGCAGCAGGCCCGTATTTCGGCCTCGCATAGCCCCGTATATAGCCCCATCCGGCGGGAATGGTGCGTCTTCCCACCTGGTTGTTGTAGTTGCCCTCTATGGCTGTCAGGTAGTCCCCTGTGACGGTCTCCACGATGCCGATGTGGTCGGCAAAACCATCGTTTGGTTGCGTCCCGTCATCCCAGTTGTAGCAGATGATATCCCCCGGCCTTGGCATGATGGTGCCGTCCTCATTCCAGATGCCAGCTGCTTTGAAGAGCTGGATGTGGGCCTCCACTCCGCACTCGGTGCCCCCGATGATGTCCACGGCCCCGGCCTTGATGAAGCAGGCGCTCACGAAGGTATCACACCAGGAGTCACTATACTGGACAGCATAGCCCCTGGCTCTGGGAGTGTGGGAGTTATAGAGGTCGATAATCTGCCTGTGACTCCCGTCCGCCTCATTGGCGCCCATCCACCCCCTGGCAATAGCAAGGATATCATCCGCTGTCACCGTCTTCTCGGTGACGGTTTCCGGCTCCTCGGCCTTCGGTTCTTCCTTCGGCCTGGCTGCCAGCTCCTGGTAGTTAAGGTAGAAGATGTCCATGTCCACGTAGCCTTTGATGCCATGGACTAGGCCCCTTTCCGAATACTGCCATCCCACGCCGATCGGAGGGCGCAGCCGCTCTACAGGCACGCCGATGTCATCCTTGGCATAGCTCGCAAGCCAGAACTGGTAATTTTCTTTGAGCCGGTCGGTTATGACGTTCCTATACCAATCGAGGTTGCAGTAGATGCCGACCTTGTATCCCGCCTTGTTGACCTCTTCCAGGAACGCCAGGGCGATGGCCTCTATCTCCAACGGAGTCAGCTTCTTCCTCTGGTCATCCCATTCCAGGTCGTAGAAGATGGGATACTGGAAACTCTTGCCCTTGGCAGCCTTAAGCACCGCCTTGGCTTCCTTCCTGGCATCGTATTCAGTCAAGGCGTAGCTGTATTTGTATGCCCCCACAGGGATCTTTCTTTTGGTGCATTTCCGATAGTTCCGAGGGAAGTACTTCTCGGCTCCGTATCTCTGGTGGATCCGGAGGATGGCGAACTGCACCTTCTTCGACTTCTTTACCTCCAGCCAGTTGATGACGCCGTTGTCATCTGATACATCAATCCCCTTGTACTCCATCCGCATCGCCTCCCGCAAGGATCCAGTCCTCTGCCAGCATATCTGCCTGGGATGCAAGCCACCCGATCTGCACTCCTCTGGTGCCGACGAATGCCAGAGCTCTGTTTCCGATGTCTTCGTGGCCTACATTCACCAAGTCTCCAGAGCCGTTCACATATGAGATGTTGCTAGCAAGCTCCACATACTGGTTCTTGCCATTCCATCCAAGCCTGGAGATCTTCGCTCCCAGCTTCGCCCTACGGATTGCTTCGCCAAACCGCATGGTCTTCGTAATTCCATGGATCTCTGCAGCGTCTACCGCTTCCCAGTCTTCTGCCGCAATGTTTTCCAGGGTATAAAGCACATCATCCGTCTGCCTGATATCAAAGACGCTCCCATCTTTGCAGTGCAGCATGACGGTGCCGTCCTGCATAACCCAAAAGCCCATCCAGTGGGCTCTCCGGACTTTGCCTCCGCTCTTCAGAATCTCTAACGCTTCGCTAAATTTCATTCCGTATCTCCTTCCTGCAGGAAGCTGATCTTATGGTCTGTCCCTTCTGACTCTCCTACCGTGCAAAGCACAGGCTCCAACATCTCCTGGTTCATGGCCCTGACAGCTGCCTCGATCAGGGTGTCTATCTGGCCATCATCCAACCGGATCCCGTTCTTGTCCAGGATATCCCGGATGTATCTCTTGGCGGCATCCTTCTTGTCCTGGCCGTGGAGGTGACCGGCTACCGTCTGCTCTACAGCTCTTACAGCCGCATCGACGATATCTACCACCCAGGCCCACCGGGTCTGCCTGATCTGGATCTCCGCCTCTGCCTTTTTCTTTTTGATGTATGGCAGCAGTTCGTTGGCTATCGCTCCGATGATAGCCACTACCACAGCCACCATAAGGTTGAAAATGATGTCGTTGATCATGAATTGTCGCCTCCTTTGTCAATCCAGGTGCCGTCCATGTCACAGTCATGGGCTTTTTCTGTGAGATACGTGGTCAGCGTATCAATGGTTTCTGTAACAGGCCCATTGCAGCTGAGCTGCTGGAGACCTTTTAACGCCGCCAAGAGTCCCTGCATGATGAGCATCATTTCCTTCCTATCCTCCAGCTGGTCTTTGCGGTGCCTGGCGAGTTCTTTTTCTATGTCATTTATCCTCCGATAATCCCTGTCCAGCTTGTCCTTGATGTCCGTCACCGTGCCCTCGATCGCTCCGAGCCTGGTTTTGACTGCTGTGATGTCCTTTTCCTCCGTGGCATCCTTCACGCTTCCGGAGGTCATCCTCCGCTTGAATTCTGGCCACTCCTTATAAATGAAGTAGCCAACCAGGAAAGCAATCACGAGCCACGAGATTAGTGAATCTCCCGAAACAGTTTCCCCAAGAATTTTTTCCATAGGTCTCCTCCGGATCACTCCGTGTAGCCAGGAGTGATAACCCTGTTCTCCCACTTCTTGTATACGTCCAGGTACGCTTCCCCCTTGTCCCCGTTCCAGGTTACTTCAAAGTAGGTGCCATCCGGCTGATTGGTGGCCAACATGGCCTTCTGGTTCTGCAGCTCCTTGGCATACCATGTCAGGAAAACGTCATCTATGGTGATGCTTACTTCATTGGTGGTGTCATTCTTCTCGTTCCAGTAGTCCGCTACTACCTGGCGGGCAAACTCCGAAAACTCGATATATCCTTTCATCATGGTTTTCCTCCAAAAAATACTCCACATAAAGCCCCGTTTAAATCAGTTGCTATGAGTCAGCCAAATATATTCAGCCACTAAGATAACCGCTAATGTAATTACTATCCACACAGTTTTGCCCCGTTTAAATCAGTCATCATGCAAAAAATTGTCTAAAACACCTAACCCCCAAAATACTCCACAAATAAAACCGCCTATAAAAAGTAAGGCATCCATAATGCACCTCTTTTGCTTCATTTGCCAGTATCCAAAAATTCATCATGGCCACTTTACTTGACCACCAGATTTGACGCTTAAATGGCCAAGTCCAGTGGTCAGGGTTAGGGGTGCCTTGTCTGTTTGTCACCCCTTTTTGCCCTGTCGAACGAGAATTTATGCCAAATATGTGACTTTTTTACTGTTCGCCACCCCTTTTTGCCCCGTTTGTTCATCTTTTGCCTATCTTATGATTTTTGACGTTTTTTCAAAAGATGTTCCCGACATTCATGTCGGAAACATCTAACCTTAAAATATATTTATGAGGTTGTAATACCTTAAACGTGCATCAATGTATTCGTTAAACACTCGTTCTCTGGTGTTTACCAAGCTACTGCTCTCGGTATTTGTTAACGTCCAGTTAGCGGCTTTGTTCATAATCGTTGTAGATGCATTAACCCAGTTGATTACATCGTTTTTGGTCACAGAGCTCCCGCCACCGGCCAGCGAGTTGATCAGCGAAACAATCGTGCTGCGTGTGTAACTGTAGTAGTTATTGACCAGAGACGATACATCGGAATCCAGGTTGGCGCTGATGTAATCTGCTGCCGCTCCTTGGGCCGCAGTGGTTGCGTAGCCAGACGCTATGGACCCGACTTTGCTCCTGACGGTGGAGTCACTGTCGAGGTAGGAACATAGGTTGCTATAGGTCATTCCTGTGCTGACATAGCTCGAGGCGATGGCTCCCACCTTGTTCCTCACGGTGGAGTCGCTATCAAGGTAGCTGCACAGGTTCTGGTAGCTGATACCGCTGTTGGACGGAGTGAGCGACGGTATGGTCTTGTCGCTCTTCCGGAACTGGCCGTAGCTGTCGATGGTCACCACGTACTCCGAGTTGGCGGATTGAGAGTTCAGCATGAGCGTAGACCTGAGCTGCTCTGCGCTGACCGACTTGGCCGACAAGTTGCCGCTATAGTCCACATAAGCCAAGGTGCTGTAGACCTCCTGGTCCCCGTCCCAGCTGCTTGTAGACCCAGTGCCGACCGCAATGGCCACGCTCTTCGTCCCGATCTGCACCACCTTTGGCACGGAGTCCGTGCTCTTCGTGTAGTTGACGGTGCGGAGGCCTTTGGTTCCGGCATCGATATAGGTGTTGCCGATCGAGCCCTTGGGGGCATCGATGCCGAGAGAGGTAAAGGAACAGCACTCGAAATAGTTCGCCCCGGTGAAGCTGGTTCCTGTCGGGGCGTATACGTGCAACCCGTTTGATTGCACGGACATAGCCAAGACGTTGTTGTTGTAGATGTTGTAGCTGTCCGGCTTGACGGCAGTCAGGATGTTCCCGTTGTATCGGAAGTTGATCTGGTTGGGAGCGAGCTGGAGGTTGTATCCCAGGGAAGATCCTGCGATGTTCCCCAGGATCAGGCCTTCATTGACGCTATAGTTGATGAAGTCCGTGGCTATCCTTTGGGCGTTGGATACGCCGGAGATGGCGGCTTCCGCATCGGATTTGGCCTTCGCCGCATCACTCTTGGCCTGCTCTGCATCCTCTGCTGCCTGATCCGCGGCGGTCTTCGCTTCATCGGCAGTCCCCTTTGCTTCGTCAGCCGTGGTCTTGGCTCCATCTGCAGTCGTTTTGGCGGCATCTGCTGTGGTCTTCGCCCCATCAGCAGTCGTCTTGGCGTTGTCCGCAGTGGTCTTTGCCCCGTCTGCGACAGTCTTCGCATTGTCCGCCGTGGTCTTTGCCGTGCCCGCAGTCGTGGCGGCTCCCTGGGCCACCGTGCTGGCGCTCCTTGCAGTCGAATCCGCAGAAGCGGCTGTCCTGCTCGCCGCATCAGCCGTGCTCACCGCACCGGATGCGGCTGTTTGTGCTGCCGATGAGGCGGCCAGAGCGGAATCCGCATTGTCAGAAGCGGCATTAGCTGTGCTTAGTGCAGTGCTTGCGTCATCTGCCGCGCTTCCTGCGATGTCGAAGGCAGAGGATGCGGTAGATGATGCTCCTTCGGCGATGCCCCTGATGCTGTCTATGGCCCGGTTTGCTGTAACCAGTCCGCCGTTGGCGGTGTCGGCATCGTCCTGCGCCTGATCCGCCGCTTCCTGGGCTTTCTGGATCAGCTCCAGGGCGTTCGACACGCTCTGCTCCGTGGCCATGTTCTTTCCAGCAACTGTCAAGGTATCAAGAGCCAGTTGCATCTTCCCGGTGGAGATGTTGTATTTCAGGTAGTTGTTGGTGCCGTCCACAATCCCGCCAAGGGCCATGCTCCCGTCAGGGCCTACCCAGATGCCAGGCTTCGTGGAGTCGAAGGCGTTCTTCTCTCCCGAGTAGATGGCATCCGCCGTGATGTTCAGCTTGGCAATCTTTCCTCCAGTGGCGGTGATGGTGCCCCTCAGGAAGGCGGAACCCTCGGAGTCTATGACAAAGTTCTTGCTCCGGAGGATACCTTGTGCAAGGTTGAAGAAAGACCCTGCTGTGGCATAGTGTTCTCCCTTGTCCTGCGTCCCGTCCGGCTCGGCGTAGTTGAGCGACTTGATAGCATCGGTCGCCAGTTTCTTTGTGGTGACTGCGTTAGCTTTCAGTTGGTCCGTGTCGACGGCATTGGTGGTGATCTTATTGGCGGTAATGGCTCCGTCTGCGATGACGACAGATTTTGACTGCTGATAGATCCTCATCTGCCGGATGCTAGCATAACCAGATCCGGTCAACTGGGCATAGATGGCATACCAGGAAGCGCCATCCACGGAGGAGTTGTTGACCTCCATCACCTGCTCAAAGGCTTTGTCCGAAGTGGTGAGGTCAAAAGACGCATCGCTGTAGGCCACCAAGGCATTGGCGGTGTTGAAGAAGGCTATCCTGATCTTGATATTAAGGGCGGAGGAAGAGGAACGCTTGCCCCTGAAGGACAGCCAGAAGCTCTCCCCATTCGTGAAGCGGTTCCATTTAAGGCCAGTGATACAGGTGTAGCCCGCATTGGCCGTCAGGTATCCCCCGCTGATCTGAAAAAGCTTCATGGTTCCGCTGGGAGCTGGGGGGAGCTTGGCAATCTCCACCGATCGTTCCGAGTGTTCGTTGGCCACTGCTAGGTTGAGCCCAAAGCCCACCTCCGAGGACTCGATGTTGATCTTGTCCACGGAGATGTCGAGAGTGTCGTACCACTGCGCTATTACAGATTTTGCCTGTGTCACGCTGATGGCATTTGCCTCGTCATCGCTCACGAAAACATTAGCTTGCTGCACCACGCTGACGATGGCATCACTGGTTATCTTCTGCTCTGCGCTGCTGATCCTCTGGATGAGGGACATTCCGGAATAGTCATCCGGAGCCCCGATGATGCGGATCAGGTCGGTGGTGCCAGCGTCCCGGACGCTCACCCAGTTCTGCCCGTCGTATCTCTTGATGACGTTCCCGTCACTGGTATCTATCCAGGTATCGCCCGTCCTCGGACTAGCGGGGGCATGGTCTTGCACGAAGAACTCGGCCCTGTTGGCTACCTGCATGAAGGTCTGCGAGGATTCCACCAGGTCGCTGATGGTGTTCTTGGTCTGGGTCCGTTTGGAGATCTCCGACCATTCCTCCAGCTCTATGACCTTGTCGTATAGGCCGTTGTAGATGTCGTAGATTTCCGGTTCCGAGTACTTGATGGTGCCGTCCGTGTACGTGGTCTTGAGCCTCGTCCAGTAGTAGCGGCCCGCCACGTACGGCTGCATGGAGGTGCTCCACTCCCCGCCTGCCTGATAGATGTTGGAGGCGGACAGGTAATACTCGGGAACGCTGTCCACGATGCCCACGCCCATGGCCCCTGCCATACCAGGGTCGCCCTGTGCGCCCTTGATCAGCACCCAGGTGTAGAGGTCCGTCATCGAGTGGTCGATGGCGAGGCGTTTTCCTCCATACAGCAGGATCCTCTTGTTGTTGGGGGTTATGATCCCCGTCCTGCCATTGACCTTGGCTTCCTCGTTGGAATCCACGTAGATGCCCATCCACTCGCCAACGTCATCCCCATTGTTGCCCGTGAAGGTCTCCCCTCCATCGTTGGAGTATTTGACATGGGCGTAGCTTCCATGGCCCGTGGCCCCTGTCACGCATGTCACGTTCGAGTATGACCATTCCCCGTTCTTCAGGGTTGCCACCCTCTGCCAGATGAACTTGCCGTCCACCCACTCCGGAGAGCCCGTGCTCCATCCGGTCGTAGGAGCCACCAGAGGGCTGTCAGACTGGGCATACTCTACTCTCACCTGTCGAACCGTATCCTCGCCCAAAGCATCCAGGTCGTCCCTCATCGCGGAGACGGAGGTTATCTTGGCGTAGGTGGCAGATACCGACTGGGTGATGCTGTCGGCCTTCTGGTCTATGGCAGAGCGCATCTGCACGGTGGTGCTATACGCCTTTAGTTTGTTGTCGGTATATCCGTTTGCGGCAGTCGTAGCATTTGATTCTGCTCTGTTCGCATACCCTTGGGCGGCGGCCATCGCATCAGTCTTGGCGGTGTTTGCGAATCCTTGGGCGGCAGAGGTTGCGTTTTCCTCAGCTTTATCGGCAAGAGTCTTCGCAGCGGTTTTAGCATTGGTCTCCGCGTTTGTAGCCATTGTTTGCGCAGCGGTTTTAGCATTAGTTTCCGCACTGGTGGCAAGGGATCGTGCAGCGGTCGTGGCATTAGTCTCTGCAGTGTTGGCAGCGGTTGTCACAAACGTTTTTGTAGCGTATGTGGCAGAGACGCTCTGACTGATACCGTTGGCGGTTTGCTCGATTTTTGACTCTACTTCCGATGTGGTCGAGTAGGCCAACAGTTTCCCATCGGTGTATTCGTTGGCATCGCTTTTTGCTTTGTTTGCATACTCCTGGGCAGCGGTAATAGCTTCGGTCTTGGCGGCTTTTGCATATCCATCTGCGGCAGTCGTAGCATTTGATTCTGCTCTGTTCGCATACCCTTGGGCGGCGGCCATCGCATCAGTCTTGGCGGTGTTTGCAAGTACTCCGGCAGCAGTAATAGCTTCGGTCTTGGCGGCTTTTGCATATCCATCTGCGGCGGTTTTAGCATTGGTCTCCGCGTTTGTAGCCATTGTTTGCGCAGCGGTTTTAGCATTAGTTTCGGCGGTAGAGGTGGCGGTCGATACATAAGATTTGGTGGCGTAGGTAGATGACACCGACTGGGTGATATTGTCGGCGGTCTGGCTGATCTGCGAGCTGACATAGTCCGTGGTGGCGTAGTTCTCCTCCACTTCCTCCCGTAGCGCACTGATGGTGCTTGATACGGAGTCAATGCTCGCCTGGATCTGGGTTTCCATTTCCACCGTGGTGGAGTAGTCGTTGGTTAACCTCCGATCCAGTCTGGTTAGGTTCGCAGTAAGGCCATTTATTCCGGCTTGATACGCGGCGGACTGCGTCTGCAGCGTCGTGATCTGGCCCTGGGCGGCGCTAAAATCGCTCTGCTGTCGGGAAAACCTCAAATCCAGCTGCTCGATGTCCAGCTTGGCGGATGCCAGACGGTTGAACAGGGTGGTGTCCCCGTTTTTGAGTTCCTGCAGGTCGCTCTCGCTGATGATGGCAGATATTGTGCCCTGCTGTACCTCGAATTTAGTTTCTATGGCGGAAAACTTGCGCTTTATGGCCTCTTTGCTGAAAAGCCCTGTCTCCCGTACGTATCTCATAGCATAACCTCGCCTCCCTCTATCGCGCCTAGTACCGTTTGTCTCTGAGCTTTTCCAGCATGGTGTCTGTCTCTTCTATACGTTCTGTCAGCCCTTCTATCCTGTCGATGTTCTCATAAAGGGCCAGCTCCCTGGAGAGCTCCACGATGAGCGCATGCTGTCTTTCTATCAGCTCGGTTTGGGCGGCTATGGTCGACTCATACTCGCACATGATGCGGTATATGCTCATGCCCCGCCTCAATCCTCAGGGGCAACATAAGGCTCTCCGGTAATCATCTCGTACTCCTCCGGAGTGATCCAGCGGCCAACCACGTTGTAGACCATGCGCTTTGTCCAAAGCCCCGCGTCATAGTAGCGTTTTACCTTAGCGTAGTTCCTACTCACAGCTCATCGCCTCCCTCGTCAAAGGTGCCGTCCTCTTCTTCCTCGTAGAAATCCACGTCGATCATCGCAGACAGATAGTCGATCTTGGCGTTCATGGCTTCCCTATCCGCCTTCATGTTCTCGAGATCCTTCTCCTCTTTCGGGGGGAGAGCCCTTCGCTTGAATAATGCCATTTTGCTTGTCCTCCTTGCGTGCTACCAGCGACTTTGCATACGCATCCATACGCATCAGAAGCTTCTTGGTGTTTCCCTTGCTCGCAGAGGTTCTCCACCCAAAGTAGCATTCGAAGTACTTCGCCCTGGATACTTTGCCACGCTTCACGAGCCTGGCCATCCTCCGCAGTTTGCGCCTTTCCCGTTCTACGTTCGCCGGATCTAAAGTCATGATGATCTTCCCGGTTGCTGTCATTCTAAAAAAGAAGCCCAGGAACATAAACCCGTTTTTCAACGGGAATATCCTGGTCTTTTTGACGTTTGCTTCGAATCCTATCTTGGCAAGTTCGGATACCACAGCATCCATCACCTCTTTGGCTCTTTCCTCTGTTTCCAGAACCATCCAGAAATCGTCCATGTATCGGACGTAAGCCTTTACATGCAGCTGTTCCTTGATGTAATGGTCTAGCCTATTTAGGACCGAGATGCCGGCTATCTGTACCATCTGAGAACCCGGATTGCATCCGATGTCTCCAGAATATTGGTTTTCCAGGACATCCATGGCCATACGTAAGGTTTTATCGTCAACATGCTCGCCAAAGGTTTGCTCTATAAGGCTATGTCTCATCGTCGGGTAATACCCGTGAACGTCCACCTCTACAACAAATCCAGTGAGCCCGTACTTGCGATAATGTCTCATCAGGTGATATTTCACCCGGTTTCGGGCAAAATCTGTCCCCTTGCCTGTCTGGCATGCGCAGTTGTCGTATATGAAACTTTTGGTCATGGCTGGATACAGTGATTTATCGTTAAGACTTCTTTGATAAACCCTGTCTCTGAATGGTATAGATAAGCCGTCTCTTTTCTTCGGATAGGTGATGCTGATGGGTTTCGGGATACCGTTTTTCCAAGTGCCAGAGGCCAGGCGGGCCTCCATTTTCAAAGTCTCTTCAATTGCGTTTAGCGTAAAGTGCTTAGTCGATGGTTTCCATGCTACGCCTCTTCGGCATACCCATGCCGATTCGTATAGCGATTCAAAATCTATCACTTCTTCCGGCGGAGCGTATCTCGCCGGGTCTTTTTTTCTTCTTCTCATGATGTCAGATTACTAAAGAGATTGGTTCTTTGTCCCCTCCCGTACGTAGCAACCGCAGGCCACCGTAATCAGCGGTCCGTCGCATCGAGAAGGCATTGTTTAGCCGCAAGGCAGGGAGATTGGCTCCTTGTGTCACTGTGCGCAGTGCACCATCACTGCGTGTAGGCTTTATGCACTGTACCTGGCACAATCGGGGCGAACCGATTCGCGTTGCTAGCGTTGTTGTTGTTGACATAGCCCCCGGAATTCACGTACCACGTGTTGTTGGCGTTGCCGCGATTGCAAGACCGGAGACGGACGTTCTGAGCGTTAGCCTCACTCCCAAGGAGGATTTATGGTTACTGTGCAGAGCTATATCTCTTCTGGTCGGATTGCGCCCATCGGATGATGTCTGCTCTGGTCGATATGGTCATCTGCGCCCATGCTTTCACCTTCCTGCTTCTCAGGTGAAAGAGCTGTTTTGACAGGTCAATCATGGATAACAGGATGGAGCACTTTCTGGCGGCAGATACTTCGTAGTTCCGCCGGATTTCCCAGTCGGACTGTAGTGGTTTTCCCTCCGGATCCTTTCGAACCAGGACATGGTTTGCTTCCCAAGCGTCTGCGTAGATCCCCATGGCAAGCCCTACGATTTTATCGACCACACCATTATAGCGCGGATCGAAGACTTTTGGGTTGGAACAAATTCTTATTGTGTGGACTGCCAGGCCTCTTGCGCTGTCGACTGCATAAAACATCTTATTCGCTGGCGTGTCCGCCACGTTTCTTTTGCCTGCTACAACAGACATTTTTTCTCCTTCGTCTTTACATCGTATCAGCGTGAGTGTAAGGGCGGCGAAAGCGTTCGCCGCCCATGAGTAGCATTAGCCAATGAACACAAGCGGGGCGAACCGATACGCGTTGCTAGCGTGGTAGTTGTAGACATAGCCCCCGGAATTCACGTACCACGTGGTGCTGGCGTCGCCGCGATAGCAAGACCGGAGACGGACGTACTGAGCGCTAGAGTGGTTCTCGACAGCATAATGCTTGATGGCGTCGTAGACGTTGTTAGTTCCGGTGGCCCACTTGGTGGCGGTCCCGTTCAGTTGCTTCCAGTAATCGTGTGACTCTCCTTCACCTGCTATCTGAGGAGTGACATACATCTGCTCGAGGGAGATAAGCCCGACCTTATCGTAGGTTACATCGGCATTGCCACCATCCTGCACTGTGTTTGTGTAGGTCGTGTATTTGACCGGGAGGATGGTGTTGACGAAGCCTTCTGGAAGGCCGGAAAGGAAGCCAGGCTTCTGGGTCAGCTGATCAGGAGCAATGTCCCACTTATCCTGTGGAGTCCACCATTCTCCGATTCCTGCGGCAGAGTTAAGATACTGTCTAATAGCAGAGGTTTTCCACCTATTCCAGCCATAAGCTGTCTCGTTCATCGAGTTGAGGTTTCCGCTCCTGGTGCTCAAGGCCATGGTCCCGAGGCTGGT
>Ga0326513_10000558_pt1 | contig 31786 bp, 32 predicted proteins | sample 2_2465_0518_D_FD_203654 | JGI IMG/M metagenome (GOLD analysis project Ga0326513, IMG submission 203654) | Bovine rumen microbial communities from UC Davis, California, United States - 2_2465_0518 | ecosystem: Host-associated > Mammals > Digestive system > Stomach > Rumen | place: USA...
CTTCGTCATCGTCATCATCGTCGTCTTCCTCTTCTTCGTCATCCTCTTCCTCATCGTCATCATCGTCATCATAATCATCATATTCGTCATCATCATCATCGTCATAGTCATCATATTCGTCATCGTCATCATAGCTGACATACTGAGTTTTAGACGCATCAGAAGCCTTTGCGACTTTGACTTTAGATGTTTTTTCCTTGACTTCTTCATAATATCCGAAAGTCATGGAAGGTCTGGACTTGAAACTTTCAATATCCTTGATCATATCGGCGGCGGACTGATAACGGTCTTCGGGGTCTTTTTCTATTGCACGGAGGATAATTTCTTCCAGACCGGCGGGAATATCAGGATTGACAGCTCTCGGACGCTTCGGAATATCATTCATATGCATGACAGCAATGGAGACAGGTTTATCAGCATCGAAAGGCTTCTGTCCTGTCAGCATTTCATACAGCATGATGCCGACAGAATAAATATCGCTTTTTTTATCTACAGAACTGCCTCTTGCCTGTTCCGGACTGATATAATATACAGTTCCGATGGCCTGATCTGTTGCAGTATAGGCCTGTTCCTTAGCAGATTTGGCAATGCCGAAATCCATGACTTTAATTGTTCCGTCCGTAAAAAGCATGATATTCTGGGGCTTGATGTCCCTGTGGACGATTCCCTTGTCATGGGCATGCTGTAAAGCACGGAGTACCTGAATAATAAAATGCACAGAATCTTTCCAAGTCAGGACTTTTTCATTTTCCATATATTCTTTCAGGGTAATGCCGTCAATATATTCCATGACCATGAACTGTAATTTATCAGAAAAGCCGACATCATAGACTCTGACAATATTCGGATGAGAAAGCTGTGCTACCATTCTGGATTCATTCCGGAACCGCCGGAGGAACTCCTCATTTTCAGCATACTCTCTTTTCAGGATTTTGACGGCAACGGTTTTATTATCGACAGTGTCTGTGGCTTTATAGACATCTGCCATGCCGCCGATACCAATCAGTTCAGTGATTTCGTACCTGCCGTCCAGTTTTTTACCAATGTACTTATCCATTCGTTGTGCCTCCATGTTTATTTTGAAATTAAAATTAATTAATTTGTGATAATCGCCAGAGAAATATTATCCCTGCCGCCTTTGGACAATGCCAGATTCACAAGATTCTGCGGCATTGCTGTGAAAGAGCTTTCCAGCATGACTTCAAGAATTTCTTCTTCAGAACAGTATCCTGAAAGCCCGTCAGAACAGAGCAGAAGCATAAAATCCTCACTGCACGGAATATGATAATAATCCGGCTGAACAATGCGTTCCACACCGACTGCTCTTGTCAGCATATTTCTCTGCGGATGATCTTCCATATCTTCAAGATCAATTTTTCCCTGCTGATAAAGCAGATTTACAACAGTATGATCACTTGTAAGCTGTCGTATTTTCCCGTTTTCGATCAGATAGGCTCTGCTGTCGCCGACATTCACGAGGGAAAGCCATCCGGATTCTGCAAAAGCGATCACACAGGTAGTTCCCATGCCATAGCTTTGATAATCCATTTTAGCAGTTGTATAAATTACAGTATTTGCTGCTGATACGGATGACAGCATCAGAGCACGGAGAGCCTCGGCATCCATATCCGCCTGATAGCCCTCTGAAAAATGATCGAATATCTCACGGATTGCGAGCTGACTCGCCTGACTGCCGCAGTTTTCTCCGCCCATACCGTCACAGACGGCGGCCAAGATACAGCCCTGATAATCTTTTGCCAGTACTTCGTCCTGATTCTCGTCACGAATCAGACCCACATCGGTTGCAGTTGCGCATCGCAATTCTGTCACTCCTCTCTTTTGATAGATTCTATACAGCCGGCCTCGTGCCGGAGCTGACCGCAGGCGGCCTGAATATCGCTTCCGAGCGTTCGTCTGACGGTTGCATGAACACCGGCTTTTTCCAGATACTGCATAAATCTCTGTGCGGCCTGTCTATCGGCATGGAAATCCCGTTCTTTCACGGCATTGACCGGAATGAGATTTACATGAGCCTGCTGATGTTTCAGCAGATCAGCAAGTTTACGGGCATCTTCGATACTGTCATTTTCGCCTTCCATGACAGCATATTCATAAGTCACGCGCCGACCGGTACGGGCGAAATAATACTGACAGGCTTTCATGAGTTCCGGCAGAGGATATTTTCTATTAACAGGCATAATCCGGTTTCTGCCGGAATTTTCCGGATTATGCAGAGAAACGGCAAGCGTCAGACCGGAGCAGTGATCAGCAAGCTCACGGATTTTAGGAACAATGCCGCATGTAGAAAGCGTAACATGCCGGAGACTCATATTCCGGCCTTTCTGATCAGAAAGCAGACCAAGAAATCTGATGACATGATCAAAATTATCCAGCGGCTCGCCGATTCCCATCAGGACAAGACCTGAAATGCTGACACCCGCATCCCGTTCAGTTTCATCAATCTGGAGAAGCATTTCAGAAGCTGACAGATTTCTGACATAGCCTGCAATGGTCGAAGCACAGAACTGACAGCCCATTTTACACCCTACCTGTGTGGAGATACAGAGTCTCCAGCCATGCTGATAATGCATCAGAACTGTTTCGATATGCTGACCATCTGGAAGCCTGTATAAATATTTTACAGTATCATCCATACAAGATGCAAGTCTTCTTGCAATAAATAGTCTTTTTATACAAAATTCAGATTCCAGTTTTGTGCGAAGTGCCGAAGATAAATCTGTCATCTGAGTAAAATCAGTCACTTTCCGGACATGAAGCCAATGATAGATCTGAGCACCCCGATATTTCGGTTCATGCAGTTCCTGAACAGCATTCTGCAATTCCGGAAGTGTCATTGAGAGAATATCTTTCATAGAAACATCACTCTGCCTTTCTCCGGAGTCTTGCGGCGAAGAAGCCGTCACAGTCTGCAAAGGCCGGAGAGAATGTCATCCAGCCGGATGGAATATCAAATTCTGTCAGAGAAACAGGTTCAAACTCCGGATGGGAATCCAGAAATTTCAGAATAATTTCTTCATTCTCCCGTTTCAGGACAGTACAAGTCGAATAGACCAGAATTCCGCCGGTTTTGAGATATTCTGAAGCTGTTTCCAGAATCTGATATTGCAGATCAGGAAGATCAGCAAAACCGGAAAGCGGTTTATATTTGATTTCCGGTTTTCTGCGGATGACTCCGAGACCGGAACAGGGTACATCACAGAGGATTTTATCCGCCTTTGGCATATCCTGCTGATAGTGTGCCGCATTTTGTACATCAGTATGCACACAGCTAAGGCCTAATCTTTCCGCACCGTCCTGAATCAGTCTGACTCTGTGCGGATGCAGATCGAATGCATAGACATTTCCGCGATTCTGCATGAGTTCTGCGATCGTGAAAGTTTTCCCCCCTGGAGCGGCGCACAGATCGAGAACTGTTTCATCCGGTTTGGGATCAAGAATCTGACAGCAGAGCTGTGAAGCGAGATCCTGCACATGAAACAAGCCATTCTGAAAGGCCTTTGTCTTTCTGACATCAGCGGCCTGAATTTTACAGGCATATTCAGAAATTTTTTCAGGATGCAGATCATCAAGATCAGAAAGATCTTTTTTCAGGGGATTAATGCGAATCGTATTCGGCGGCGGCCGGAGACTGTCTTCAAAGAATGTTTTTGTGAAATCCTCGCCGTGTTCTTCGGTGATTATTCTGATCAGTTCCGCCGGAGCGGAATACTGAATCTGCATATCCTGCCATTTATCGCCCGTGAGCGGAATTTCTTTTCCTGCTCTCTGGAATTTCCTGAGAATCGCATTGATAAATCCGGCGGCACTTTTTTTTCTGAAATATCCGGCTAACCGGACGCTTTCATTGACAGCCGCACTATCCGGAATGCTGTCACAGTATTTCATCTGATAAAATCCCAGATATAAAATATATTTCACAGGAATATCCAGTTTTTCAGGCGGTTTCTTATCGCTGTAGATTCTGAGAAGATGCTCCAGAGTCAGGAGTCTTTCCGTCACGCCGTAATACAGCTGTGTACAGAAAGCCCGTTCCTGACCGGAAAGACCGGAATCTGCAAGAGCATGATCAAGAAGCAGATTAGAATAGCCATTTTCTTCAAAAGTCTTTATCAGCAGTGTGACTGCTGTAGCTCTTGCGCTGCTCATTCGCCTAACAGCTGACCTGTTTCGAGCTTTTTGCCCTTCAGGAATTCTTTGACGGGCATTCTCTTACTGCCTTCGAGCTGGACTTCTATAAACTGAATCGCCGTCTGATTACCGCACTGAATAATAAAATTTTTCGCATCAATCACAGTACCGCACGGAGCATCAGATTTCTGATCGCTGATTAGACTCCGGATGACTTTCAGACGTTTTCCGCCCAGTTTTGTGAAGCCTGTCAGAGCACAGATTGTCCGGTGCAGTTCCGGAGCAGGTTTTGTAAAATCCAGAGCAGACATTTCTTTCCGGATCATAGAAGCATAACAGGAATCGGCGTCATTCTGTTTTTCCGGTACGAGAGAATTTTTTTCCAGAGCCTCCAGAACAGGAAGAATCATTTCTGCTCCGAGTTGAGCGAGACGGTCATGCAGTTCGTCAGCGATTTCATTTTCATGAATCGGAATGCTTTGTTTCATGAGCATATCACCAGTATCAAGGCCCTCGGCCATCTGCATGACAGTCACACCGGTTTCAGATTCGCCGTTCAGAATACAATGCTGAATCGGAGCGGCTCCACGATATTTCGGCAGAAGCGAGGCGTGAATATTGATACAGCCATATTTTGGCAGATCAAGAATTTCTTTCGGAAGAATCTGTCCATAAGCGGCAACTACGATACAATCCGGCTGGATTCTTTTCAAGACTTCAAGTGCAGTTTCAGCGTCTTCGCCCTTTCTGAGCGAGGTCGGCTGAAAGACGGAAATTCCGTGTTCCAGAGCGGTTTTCTTGACAGGAGAAAACTGTAATTTCATTTTTCTGCCGTTAGGCTTGTCAGGCTGAGTAAATACAGCAGCGACTTCTGATTCAGCGGCTAATTTTTTCAGGCAGGGTACAGCAAATTCAGGTGTACCCATAAATACGATTTTCATCAGATGATTTACTCCTCTTCTTGTTCAGAAATTTCTACAAATTCATCGACTAACTCAAGAAATAATTTTCCATCGAGATGGTCAATTTCATGGCAGGCACAGCGGCAGCCGAGGCCTTCGAGATGCAGTTCAAAAAACTCGCCGTTCCGGTTCTGAGCCTTTACGGTGCATTTATTCGGACGGACTACATAGCCCCACTGATCAGGACAGGAAAGACAGCCTTCGACATCGCGCTGTTTTCCGCTGGATTTGAGAATCACAGGATTGATCAGTTCAATCAGGCCGTTTTCATCGCCGACATCAATCACAGCGATTCTCCGGCGGATTCCCACCTGCGGAGCGGCAAGGCCGAGACCCTGTGCCTGATAGAGTGTTTCTGCCATATCATCCAGCAGAGTCCATAATTTCTGATCAAATTTTTCTACAGGTCTGCACTGGACATGTAAAACGGGTTCATCTTTTGTCACAATTTTTCTGATAGCCATTGTGCTTACAACTCCTTCAAGAAATATAATTTATAAAATATTTATATACTGATACTGCCGTTCATATCGGCATAGATATGAATTTTAGCGGCTTCTTTGAGTCGGGCGGCCTGTTCGAGCGAATCTCTGACGAACTTCCGGAACACAGCCGTATTTTTACACCGGATAATCATATGATAACGGTATTTATTATTGATTTTGCCGTATACACAAGGCATAGGCGGCATAATCCTGACAGGCATTTTTTCATGAACCTGCATATATACCTGCTGCATACACTCAAAAAATTTCTGTGCTCCCAGAGCAGTATCAGCCTGAGAATCTCCGGTAAAGCCGATGACGCAAATATCACAGTACGGCGGAAGCAGAAGCGATCTTCTGACAGCAATTTCCTCTCGGAAGAAAGTTTCATAATCCTGAGCGGCGGCAAGCCGGAGCACATAATGTTCCGGCATGAATGTCTGAAGAACGGCTCTTCCGGCTTTGATGCCTCTGCCGCCTCTGCCGACAACCTGTGTGATCAGGCTGAAAGTTCGTTCATAACTCCGGAAATCCCCTGAAAAAAGAGCACTATCGACAGACAACACCCCGACAAGTGTTACATTCGGAAAGTCAAGGCCTTTGCCGATCATCTGTGTTCCGAGCATGATGTCATATTTACCCTGCCGGAAATCCTCGAAATTCTGTTCATAGACATTTTTTCCGGAAGTAGTATCTGCATCCATGCGGAGCAGTCGGGCAGTGGGGAATCTTGCGGCGAGTTCTTCTTCGAGCCGCTGTGTTCCGAAGCCCATTTTCCGGAGCTTTTTTGCACCGCAGGACGGACAGCTTTCCGGCATGGGCTGGGTATAGCCGCAGTAATGACAATGCAGAAGTCTGTCAGTTGCGTGCCATGTCATAGGTACGGAACAATGCTGACACTGGATTGTCTTATTGCAGACTGCACAGTTAATCAGTGTATGATAGCCTCTTCGATTCAGGAGCAGAATGCTTTGTTCTCCGTTCTGTAAATTTTCAGCAATTGCGGAATGCAGACTCCGGCTGAATGCCGAGGCGTTGCCTTCTTCCCGTTCCAGCCGCATATCTACTGTTTCGACTTCGGGCAGGGGCATATTATGATAGCGATGTTTCAGCTCCATAAGATGATAGACTTGTTTTTCACAGGCATAATAATACGTCTCGATGGTCGGAGTAGCCGAGGCCGTCAGCAGAATCGCACCATGATACCGACAGCGTGCCTTGGCGACCTGAATCGTATCATAACGGGGAGCAGATTCGGATTTATAAGACCGTTCGCCCTCTTCGTCCATGATAATCAGGCCGATATTGGAGAGCGGTGCAAAGACTGCGCTTCTTGTGCCAATGACCAGTTTTGCCGAGCCGTTTTTAGTACGCTGATAAGCAAGGCGGCGTTCACCGTCAGAAAGCCGGCTGTGCATCAGAGCGATGCTGTCGCCGAAACGCTTTTCAAATCTATGAATCATCTGAGGAGTCAGGCCGATTTCCGGCAGAAGCAGAAGTGCTGTTTTGCCGAGCTGAAGCGTTCTTGCAATCAACGCTTCAAAAACGGAAGTTTTTCCGCTTCCGGTCACGCCTCTGAGAAGAAAGCCGTCCGGCGTATCTGATTCCAGACATGGTGCGACTGCATCATAGACAGTCTGCTGATCTTCTGTCAGCCGGAGCGGTTCAGCATCGGGAATGACAGGAGCAGACTGTTTTTTCCGGATTTTTGTGTTCCGGATCACCGCAGAGGGAATGACAGCTTTAATCGCATCATAATAAGTACAGAACGTATTTTCCCGAAGCCACAGAACAAGATTTCTCTGTTCCGGATTCAGAATATCCGGAAAGACTTCCAGAATATTCTTGATCTGAAACTCTGGTTTCTGATCTGTGATTTCAAAAACATAGCCTGTTTTCTGACGGTTTCCCTTTCCGAACGGTACGGTTACCATATCGCCGGCCTGACAGGACATTTCCGGCGGAATCCGGTAATGATACAGAATATCGGCCGCATAAGCCGAGCCGATATTCATAGCAACAGCGGCATATCTCTCCATTATTGCAGAGTAGTATTTTTGCTTTCAGAAGCGGCTTCTATAATTCTGAACTCGCCTCTTGCGAATTCATCAACAGCTGTCTTGACAGGTTTTTCTTCAAGCGGCTGATCGTTCTTGTAGAGATCGTCAGCGATTTCTCTTGCGCGCTTGGCAATGCCGATGACAAGAGAATAACAGCTTTCGTTTTTAGTGATTAACTGAGTAATAGCTGGTCTTAACATAATACATAACCTCCGGAAAAAATAATATAATCATCAAGCCTTACGGCTGGATTTTCAGTTCTTCGGCACGGACAACGGATTTAAAATCTGAAACAGCATTTTCCAGAATATCATTCACAATGCAGTAATCATATTGATTTTTAAAATTCAGTTCTGTTCGGGCCTGTTCAATGCGTTTTGCGATAGTTTCAGCATCTTCTGTGCCCCGATGTTCAAGGCGTTTTCTGATAGCTTCGAGACTTGGCGGAGCGATAAAAATAAATTTGGCATCCGGACAGAGTTTCCGGATCTGCATTGCTCCCTGCACTTCGATTTCAAGAATCACATGTTTGCCCTGTGCGAGATGTTCTTCGATCGGAGCTTTGAGTGTACCGTAGTGATGATCGCAGTAAACGGCATGTTCCAGAAAAGCACCCTGAGCGATCAGTGATTCAAATTCTGCATCTTTCAGAAAACGATAATTTACACCGTCTTTTTCGCCGTCACGGGGTTCTCTTGTAGTAGCGGAAACGGAATAATAAAATTTCGGATTTTTAAGAATCCGGCTCAGAATAGTTCCTTTGCCGCATCCTGACGGAGCAGAGACGACAAATAAAATACCTCTTTGCATGGTTTTCCCTCCTGACTTATTCAATATTCTGGATTTGTTCTCTGATTTTTTCGATTTCAGATTTAATATCGACTACGATTGCAGTGATATTCACATCCTGAATTTTAGAGCCGATGGTATTGACTTCCCTGTTCATTTCCTGTACTAAGAAATCAAGTTTTCTGCCGATGCTTTCAGGCTGCTGCAACAGTGTTTTCAGCTGAGAAATATGACTTCTGAGTCTGACGGTTTCTTCATCGACAGCTGTTTTTTCTGAAAATACAGCGGCTTCTGTCAGGATACGCTGTTCATCAATGGCAGTGCTTTCGAGAATTTCAGAAAGTTTTGTATAAAGCCGTTCTCTGTATTTTTCAGTCAGTTCAGGAGCTTTTTCTTCGATTACAGCGATCTGGGAAAGAATATATTCAGCACGGTTCAGAACATCTTCGGCGAGTTTTGTTCCCTCGGTTTCACGCATCTGTACGAATGCATCCAGAGCATTCTGAGCGACTTCCAGTACGGCTTTGCGGATTTCTTCTTCATCGTCCTGAACTTTTTCGATACGGAAAATATCCGGCAGATGGAGCAGGCTTGCCCATTTCATGAGCATTTCCTCTTCATCGCCCTGCATGTCATCCATGAGGGAATAATCTGCATTTTCCGGATTCATGTTATAATTTCTCATAGCATCCAGATAGCCTCTGACGATCTCGTCATTGACTTTAATATCAGCTTTTTTGCCTTCGATCAGATTAATAGTCACAGCGATTTCGACTTTGCCTCTGGAAGTTTTTGTCTTGACGAGAGATTTGAGTTCTTCTTCCAGATACGTATAATTCCGGCCAATACGGACATTCTGTTCCAGAAATCTGGAATTGACAGATTTGATTTCAACAAGAATATCTCTGCCATCGGTCTGTTTCTGAGCCCGTCCGTAGCCGGTCATGCTTTTAATCATAAATTTTGTCATCTCCTTCTGCATTTTCAGATAGTTTATCCAATTATAATAGTATACCACATTCTGAGAAAAAAATCAAGTAAAATTATCAATATTTTTCAGAACACAGCAGATATTTTTTTATTCACTCTGTCAGGAAAAATTTTTTTATAAAACTACTTGCTTTTTTATTAATTTTATGTTATAATAATTCCAGCACAGGGGACGACACCCATCACAAAAAACAGTGTGCAATGCATATGGAGTTGATTTTTATTAAAACAATTCTTGTCAGAAATATTCTGAATCAGCCTCTTGCATCGACTTATCCCAAACGTGCCCGCGGTCTTGTAAAGCACGGCCGAGCCGTATGGCTGGATTCAGAAACAATCAGATTATTATATATCCAGAAAGGAGAAATTACCATGACTGCAAAACAGGCTCTTATTGCCGCCGTGAACGAAATGTCTGAAACTCAGGTTCACGCTTTGCTGGTATTTTTAGATACATTCCAGAATCATCCTGCTGAAATCAGAACGATTCCGGAAACTTCAGAACATACTCAACATGCCGGAACATCTCAGATTGATCCCGTCCGTGCCGGTATGATGCAGACGCTTCAGGAGCGCATGAATGCTCTGGATTATTCCAGTCCGAATGCCGAAAATGTCCTGAAAGAACTCAAAGACATGCTGAATATGCTGCTTCGTGTATGATTTTCTGAAATCCGGATATACTCTTTCTGTATGCCAAATACAGAAAGGAGCTGAATTTCATGAAAAAATATCCCGAACCTCACATGCAGGGCAAAGAACATTTCCCGTTCTCACAGGAAAAGAACGCACAGGGCGAGTTATACTGTGCATCTCAGACGGAAATGACCGGCCTAATTCCCTCCGGACATCCTGACGAGGATGAACGTGATAATTATCAGCATATTTTTCCCTATCTTCCCCCTTATCCGGATGGTACACCGGCCTGAAACTGAAAAAAATCATCAGTCTTTTCTGTTTTTTGCAGAAAAGACTGATTTTTTTAAAAAAATTTCATTTCAGGGCTTGACAAATCCGGTTTTTTATGTTAAAATAAACTTGCCGCATGTGTCAGGCTCTTCACAAGTGCATTCTTAATGCCGCCCGATGCAGCGAGTTTTTCAGAAAAGGCAGGTGCAGAATTAATGTACGCAGTCATTGAAACAGGCGGTAAGCAGGTGCGTGTGCAGGAAGGCGATGTTGTATTCATCGAAAAACTGAACGCTGCTGCTGATGAAACCGTTAATTTTGACAAGGTTGTTGCTGTCAGCACAGATAACGGCCTGAAAATCGGTGCTCCTTACGTGGAGGGTGCTGCTGTAAAAGCAAAAGTACTCAAGAACGGCAAGGCTAAGAAAATCACTGTTTTCACTTACAAGCCTAAAAAAGGCGAAAAGCGTAAGATGGGTCACAGACAGCCCTACACTCAGGTGCAGATCGAAGCCATCAACGCATGATTTACGCTGTTTTTGATTCAGAAAACGGCAGACTCTGCCGCTGTTCCGTCAAGGGACATGCAGGGTTTGCAGATGCGGGGCAGGATATTGTCTGTGCGGCCGTTTCGTCCGCAGTACAGCTGACGGCTAATCTGATTACAGAATCTTTTCAGGAACAGGCCGATATTTCCGCAGATGACAATATGATCAGAATTTCCCTGAAACAGCCGGCTTCCGGCAGTGCTTCCCTCTTGCTGGAGGGTTTGTTCACACATCTGCAATATATTTCAGAAGATTATCCCAAGACGATTACACTGAAAATCTCAAATTCCGGAGGTGGAAAATAATGCTTAGAATCAGTATGCAGTTTTTTGCACATAAAAAAGGTATGGGTTCTACCAAGAACGGACGTGACTCCGAATCCAAAAGACTCGGTGTGAAGCGTGCAGACGGTCAGTTCGTAACTGCCGGCAATATCATCGTTCGTCAGCGCGGCACTCATATTCATCCTGGTGTTGGTGTCGACCGCGGCTCTGATGATACTCTGTTTGCAACAGTTAACGGCAGAGTAAAATTCGAGCGCTGGGGTCGTGACCGTAAGCGTGTCAGCGTTTACGCCGACTAAGATTGTGAAACACATCAAATCCCGGGCTTTTTTCAAAAGCTTGGGATTTTGTTTTGAACGGAAAGGGCTGAAACTATGAATACGTTCGTTGACAAAGCCAGAATTAAAATCAAGGCCGGAGACGGCGGAGACGGTGCAGTCTCCTTTCACAGAGAAAAATATGTTGCGGCCGGCGGCCCTGACGGCGGTGACGGCGGCAGCGGCGGCAATGTGGTCTTTCAGGCAGATGATAATCTTTCATCACTGATTGATTTCCGTTATAAAAAAAAATACATTGCTCCCAACGGCGAAAACGGCAGAGGCAAACGCTGTACCGGAAAAAGTGCCGAAGACCTGATCATCAGAGTTCCGAGAGGAACGCTCATCAAAGATGCCGAAACAGGCCGCATTATGGCGGATATGTCTGACGATCAGCCGCATATTCTCGCAAAAGGCGGCAGAGGCGGCAAAGGAAATGCCAATTTTGCAACTTCTACCAGACAGATTCCCAGATTTTCCAAACCTGGTTTTACCGGCGAGAGCTTTGATGTAACTCTTGAACTCAAACTGCTTGCCGATGTCGGACTTGTTGGATTTCCGAATGTCGGCAAATCGACTCTGATTTCTGTTGTCAGTGCCGCAAAGCCGAAAATTGCGAATTATCATTTTACGACTCTGACACCCGTCTTAGGCGTTGTCAGACTTGATGAAGAACGCTCTTTTGTGATGGCAGATATTCCTGGGCTGATCGAAGGGGCAAGCGAAGGTGTCGGCCTCGGACATGAATTTCTCCGGCATGTCGAACGCTGCCGGCTGATCGTGCATGTGCTTGATGTTTCCGGCTGTGAAGGCCGTGACCCGAAAGAAGATTTTGAAAAAATCAATCATGAACTCGCCAATTTCAGCGAAGCTCTTGCCGAATGTCCTCAGATTGTTGCTGCTAACAAGTCCGATCTGGCAAACGAAGAACAGATTGCAGAGTTAAAGGCTTATATAAATTCTAAAAATCTGCCGTTTTATCTGATTTCAGCGGCTTCTTCATCCGGTACGAAAGAGCTGATGAATGCCGTCAGTGAAGCACTTTCTAAACTGCCGCCCATAAAGATTTACGAAGCACAGCCTATGACACAGGCTGACTGGGAAGCAAAATTCTCCTCCCGTCAGCAATTTGAAATCGAAGTCGAAGACGGTGTTTATTATATTTCTGCACCGTGGCTGGAACCGATTCTCCGGACAGTCAATATGGAAGATTATTCTTCCCTGCAATATTTCCAGAGAGTTCTGCGTTCAAGCGGCATTATTGACAAACTTGAAGAAATGGGCATTGACGAGGGCGATCCTGTGAATATCTTCGGGTTTGAATTTGATTATATCAGGTAACATGCCATGCAGAAATTATCAGAAAAAGAAGCCAGACAGTTCAGTCCGCTGACACTTGCCTTTTTAGGCGACAGCGTCTATGAACTGATGATCCGGACGGCAATCACCATGCAGGGCAATACTGCCGTTAAAAATCTGCATGATATTAAAATCCGGATGGTATGCGCTTTCTATCAGGCAAGGGCATCTGAAAGGCTGGAATTTACAGAATTTGAACAGGCAGTTTTCCAGCGGGGCAGAAATGCAGTTCATGCCAGTGCGATTCCCAAAAGTGCAGTTCCGGCGGATTACCGGAAAGCAACCGGTCTTGAAGCCGTGTTCGGCTATCTGCATCTGTCCGGTAATACTGAACGATTGGAAATCCTGTTTCAGGAAATCTGGAACATGCAGGCAGATATTTTAACAAACTCATAAAAAATAACAAGGAGTGATGTTTCTCATGTCAGGACATTCCAAATGGCATAATATCCAAATGAAAAAAGGGGTTAATGACGCAAAAAGAGCAAAAATTTTCACTAAAATCGGACGTGAAATGACTGTCTGCATCAAAGAAGGCGGCCCTGATCCGGTCAGCAACTCCAAACTCCGCGATCTGATCGCAAAGGCAAAAGCCAATAACGTCCCGAATGATAATATTGACAGACTGATTAAAAAGGCTTCCGGTGAGGGAAATAAAAATAATTACGAATCTATGATCTATGAGGGCTACGGGCCAAGCGGCGTTGCTGTAATTGTCGAGTGCCTGACAGATAACAAGAACCGCACTGCCGGCGATATTCGTCATTATTTCGATAAATTCGGCGGCAATCTGGGCACAATTGGCTGTGTATCGTTCATGTTTTCTGATAAGGGCATTGTTGTTGTCGAAAATACAGGCATTGACGAAGATACTGCAATGGAAGACTGCTTTGAATGCGGCGGCGATGATCTGACAGTCGAAGAAGATACAATTATTATGGAATGTGCGCCGAACGATGTGCATACCATGCGTGAAACCCTGACAGAAAAAGGCTATCATGTACTTTCTGCCGAGGCTGAAAAAATTCCGGCCAATTACACTCAGCTGACAGATGAAGAAGCAATCAAGAAAATGCAGCTTCTGCTGGATCATCTCGAAGAAAATGACGATGTCCAGAATGTATATCATAACTGGGAAATGCCGGAAGAAGAATAAACAGAAAATTTTTAAAATTTTAAACATACAACAGGAGGATTTGACATCATGCATAGTACAGGTATTTTCAGACGTGTGGACGGGCTGGGCAGATTCGTACTGCCGAAAGAACTGAGAAAAAGTCTTGATATTAATCAGAATGATTATCTTCAGATTTTTTTAGAGGGCGATACTATTGTTCTGCGGAAAAGTCAGGATAACTGCATTCTCTGCGGCGGAACAGAAAATCTGACAGATTTTCATGACAAACGCATCTGCACGAAATGCATCGAAGAATTAAAAAGCAAAGACTGAACAAAAAGCACCGGATTTCTGAAATCCGGTGCTTTTTATTATTTTGAACTGCTGCTGTCATGATTCAAAAAGAAGTGAACATTACAGATACACTCTTGTCAGATAATCGTTTTTTGCAGCGTTCGTCTGCGATTCTGTATATTTTTTCATAAGACCCCGGTTGTTTTCCGTCATAAACGACTGCGCCTATATTTAATATTAATTTTGAACAATCTATTTTGGCCACATGCATATCGTTAATATCACAGAATATTGCATTTATTTTTTCAGAACCTGCTTCCTGAGTAATGACATTTTTAAAAAATGCACAGAATTCGCCGTCTTTTACATGATAGATAATATCATTTCCGCTTGTCCTGTTTGATAATTTATCAGCCATTGCGATAACTAATTTATTCATAGCTGTTACACCGTATCGCTTTTGCAGCTGATTATAATCATCAAGTTCTATTTTCACAAACATGCCTGAATGACATGCTGCCAATTCTTTATTGACAGTTTCTCTTCCACTTTTTTCATTTCTGGTATCTGTCAGCAGATCGCTGTCGCTTTCATATTTCTGAAGATACAGCATTTCAGTCTGTGCGCTGATTCTTCTGTAGATTGCCAAGATAAATCCCATTACCAAAACGATAACAAATGCTGATATAAAATAAATATATCTTAAAGACTGAAAGAGCACTGCCTCATCGTATTTTGCGATATAATACCAGCCTGTTGTCAGTTTCTGTCTGTAAACCAGATAAGTCTTGTTTCCGGATTTTACCCTGCTGTAATCAGATTTGCCGTTCAGCAACTCTGTTACCTGACTTGAAAGAGAATGATAGGCATCATCATTCAGCACATCTCCTGAACGGGAAGAAGCAATAATTGCCGCATTGCCGGTATCAATAATCTGAGCGGATACGATTGCATTGCTGCTTGTCATCAGTGAACTGATATACTGATTCAATGAACTAAGTGTTAAATCCATAGCGATGACGCTTTTATCATCATCTGCTAACGTATGGCCTATAGTAATACATACATTTCCGCTTTCAGCATCCACATAAGGCGCAGTATAAACCAACTGATCGGGCTTTGCGACAGCAGCTGTATACCAAGGGCGTTCTGTAGCGATATAATCATCATCGGGCACCCAGCCTGAGCCGTCCATATATTCACCATAGATATACCCATACAGGCCGGCCAGTGTATCGTCTATATATTTCAGAAATGTATTTGTCATACTTGTAATATTATGCTTGATGCTGATTAACGGCACACCCTGTTCATGTCCGCTTTCGATGCTGGTTTTACTGAAAATAATAGCATTGTTTGTCTTTTCAAAATAAACATCTATATCCGATGCAGAGGCCTGCAAATGATTCTGCTCCAGTGATATGACACTTTTTTTGGCACTCCTGTACATGATGCTGAATATCACTATCAATACTATCATGAATACACACACTGAACTGACAAAAAACATGAGTGTTTTCTTTTTCAGTTTATTATTTTTCTTCAATTCTTCCCGTCTTGACAGACTGAATTCACTCATAAACCCATTACTCCTTTAATATCACTCTTGAAGAACTCACGGCAATACAGAACAGAATCAGAATTTTTTTACTTGATATAAACTCTTTTCATAACCTGTGGCTTCAGGGGCTTATCCATAGCATTTGTCTGAACAGCAGCGATTTCATCTACCACATCCATACCGGAAACGACTTTTCCGAATGCAGCATACTGACCATCGAGGAACGGGCCGTCCTGATGCATGATGAAAAACTGAGATCCGGCAGAATCAGGATTCTGTGCTCTTGCCATAGAGAGTACGCCTCTTTTATGACTGATATGATTCGGCACGCCGTTAGCAAGAAATTCGCCTTTGATCTGCCATCCGGGGCCGCCTGTACCTGTTCCCTGCGGACAGCCGCCCTGAATCATAAAGCCGGAGATTACTCTGTGAAAAATCAAGCCGTTATAAAAGCCCTGATTAACCAGCTTTTCAAAATTTGCACATGAAATCGGAGCGACATCCGGATATAATTCCAGTTCGATTTCTTTTCCGTTTTCCATTTCGATTACTACCATAATAAAAAACCTCCATTATAAAATAAAAAAATTAAAATAATTCTATCAGCCTTACATCTTCTTCCGTGATGGTCATTAAATCCTCATCTGTCACGGAAAGCATAGCTGCAAGGCGATTTGCCTGATTTGTAAGTGCTTTCTCAAAATAATTCCGTACATCACGGCCGTTAGCGAATCCGGCGGAATGCTGATTCACTCTGTTTTCAAAGAAAGCGAGGGCACAGGCCGAAGCCTGTTCTGTCAGCCTGAAGAATGCTTTCTCACACATTCCTGTAAAAATACTAAGCAATTCTTCAGGAGAATAATCATCAAAGACGATTTGTTTATTAAATCTCGACCGAAGCCCTGGGTTGGATTCTAAAAACTCCTGCATCAGATCTGTATAGCCTGCTACGATAACAATCAGATTATCCCTGTGATCTTCCATTGCTTTCAGGAGTGTATTGACGGCTTCCATGCCGAAATCATTCGAGCCGGTATTTGCTGTCAGCGCATAGGCTTCATCAATAAACAGCACACCGCCGAGGGCATTTTCAATCACAGTTTTTGTTTTCATAGCTGTCTGACCGACATAACCGCTGACGAGTCCGGAGCGGTCGACTTCGACAAGATGGCCTTTGCTGAGTACGCCGACAGCTTTATAGATTTTTCCCAGCATTCTTGCGACCGTAGTCTTGCCTGTGCCGGGATTTCCCGAAAAGACCATATGCAGAGAGATGGAAGTCTGCGGCATATGACGTTCTGCACGGATTTTATGCACTTTCAGGAGATTGATCAAACTGTTCAGGTCTTCTTTGACACTGGAAAGGCCTGTCAGTTCATTCAGCTGACGAAGCAGATCTTCAAGAGTTTCTTCAGAAGTTTCCGGCGTTTCAGAATCTGTTTTCTGAGCCTGTTCCGGAATTTCGGCAGGACGTTCCATACGCTGTTCAGGTCTTTCCTGTTCTGAGAGCATAAACGGATTGAATCTGTCATGATGCATTTTCAGCCAATTCCGGAGATAGGCAGAACGGAACGTTCTCAGTCTCTGCATGATCACGCCGAGTGCTCTTGTAGTCCGGTCATCATTGCGGACATTCTCATAAGTAATAAATTCCAGTCCGAGTTCGTTCAGAAATTCCAGCAGAAGAAAAGACGTACTGCCGTATTTTGCTTCGTTCTGAATATCTGCTTCTGTGAACACAACCAGAATTTTTGTAAAAATCTCGAAAACCTCATCAGCAGAAACGGGTTTTTCCTCCAGAAATCTGGTGATATATTCTTTTGTAAGCGGAATTTTATGACAGTCGCTGATCAGCTGTACGTCACGATCTGTAATCTTTCTTTCACTTCCGATAAGATACAGCATAAATTTCATAACAGCGAACTGAGCATAATCCCTCAGCGGTATATTAACGCCCTTAGCCTGCCGGCCCTCGGCCTCGTACTGATCACAGAATTTATAAATATGCTGTAATGTTTCGTTTCTGGAACGCTTCAAACCATTCAGCTCCTTATGATTTTTATTTCGCACCTTTTCTCATGATAACTGCGGCGACAGTCTTGAACATCAAAGAAATATCCAGACCGACACTTCGTGTTTTTATGTACCGGATATCACTTTCGACCCATTTTTCAAATTCCATATCGCTTCTGCCCTCTGTCTGACAGATACAGGAGAGACCGCCTTTGACTAATAATCTGTTCATCTGTTCGGGAGTATACAGAACGACTTCACGGGGAAGCGGCGGCCGAGGGCCGATCAGCGACATATCCCCTTTCAGGACATTCCAGAACTGAGGCAGTTCATCAATCGAAGTTTTTCTGATAAATCTGCCGATTCTGGTAATTCTGGGATCATCATCGCTTTTGAATGCGAGTCCGTCACTTTTATTTTCTTTCTGTACCTGAGCGAATTTTGCTTCGGCATCCATACACATAGAGCGGAGCTTATACATCCGGAAGGGTCTGCCATCTTCAGTCAGGCGAACCTGTGAAAAGACAGGATTTCCGTGATCTTCGGCATAGATCAGCAGACAGACGATTCCGAGCGGAATCAGCAGAATCAGCAAAGCCAGTGCAGAGGCGATAATATCAAAAGCTCTTTTCAGGAATGCATAGATTTTTCCGCCGGAAATTTTCACATCGCTGTACAGTAAAGTTTCATGAACACCGGTACAGAGCAGGTCAAGTGCATGGTCATCAAATTCAAGAATAGGATAGTCTGTTATGCCTTCACTTTCCTGTTTTCCCTCTTTGAGTTTTTGAAGCATGACTTCTGTTACGTCATCTTCTGACAGCAGTGTTTTATTCAGATTCTGCTCCGGCATAGATACGCCTCCTTTTTATGATGCCACTTATTAGTATAACATTAAACCGGCACAATGTCAAGCGATTTTATAATTTATTCAATTCAGATATGCCGTTACGATATATCCGTCCGCGCCGTTGCCGGAGATTTCATAAATTCCATGATCAGGAACAGGAACATCTGTATAGCCGAATGCGGCCGCAGGAACGAAATAAATCAGAATCTGTTTTTCTTCATATACGCATTCGTAGGGCATAGAAACGGAATATCCTCTCAGGATTCTCAGATATTCAGAAAGTGTCAGATTTTGTTTCTGCATGATTGCGGCATGGATATTTCCTACATAGCGTATATGATAGGGCGAATCCGGCACACTGAATATAAATCCGAAGTGCCAGCAATTTTCTCTCAGCCAGATATTATTCTCTTCACTGAGAGCCGAAATTGTACCGTCATCATTCAGAAAAGCCAAATCCAGACAGAAGCCTGTGCTTCTGTCTGGAAAAAAATCCGGACACAGAGAGCCTGTCTTATCATACAGTTCAGAAGTACTGTAGACCATCAGATCAGAGCGTCCTGTTTCCTGAAAACGGGCTTCTGCGAGCGAATTCATAGCACTCAGGGCAGATTCCTGTATTTTCAGCTTCATATTTTTCAGATGATAATACTCATTTTTAGATTCAAAATCAACAAGATTCTCCTGCATATCAGCAGAACAGACCAGTATGCCCTCAGAAAGGCTTGCGACTGATCTCCGTTCTGTGACATAGCCTGCCGGAAGTCCGGCGAGTCCGAGATTTGCTTCCTGAATTTCTAATTCATCCTGTTCCTGACCGAGATCAGCAAGATCAGAATCCTGTTCTGATTCAGACTCAGATTCAGTTTCAGTTTCAACGCCGCGTTCATCAATACAGACCACATCAGAAGGCTCATGAAAAAAGCGGCGGGCGGCATCGCCGACCCAGACTGATCCCAGTACGAAAATACAGATTATTATCACAGCCGAAACGGTTCTTCCGATCTTACGTCTTTTTCTCATATCCTTCTCCTGTTCTGTCTGGTTATGACATACAGCTTATGCGGCAGGCACTTCCTGTATTGCCACACCGGGGGCAAAAGTAGCTTCCGGAAGAGCAGGAATTTCTGTTTCCTGAACTTCCGCTTCATCGCCCATCGGATAAGTACCTGTAATTGTACCGTATAATTTAAAAGCATCATATACAGGCTGATACCTGTCTGTTCCCTTGGTAGTTACTGCAATATAGCAATGACCATCAGGAGTTTTTGCATAACTTGCAAGACATTGTCCGGCCTCGTCTGTGAAGCCTGTTTTTCCGCCGAGAATGGTTATGCCGGAGACTTCTGTACCTTCCATTTTATTGAACATAGTATCTGTAAGATAAATTCCGTCCGGATGCTGTTCAGTAGAGGAAGTTGTATAAGACGGCGTAGAAATCACCTGTCTGCAAATATCATTCTGGAGACAGTATTCCAGAATCACAGCCATATCTTCAGCAGTTGTATAATGATTTTCATCATGCAGACCGCTTGTATTCATGAAATGTGTATTTTTCAGGCCGAGTTCTTCTACTTTTTCATTCATCATGCGAACGAAAGCCTCTTCTGAACCGGCTGTATACATAGCGAGTCCGACAGTTGCATCCGCACCGGAGGGCAGAGCCGCACCGTAGAGCATGTCCATCACGGTACACTCTTCATTTTCCCAGAATCCGGCCATAGAAGCATTCTGTTCCCAGAGTTCGCTGAGAATTTCTCCGGTCATAGTAAACGTATCCTGAAAATCTTCTGTATGTTCAATAGCGACAATCAGAGTCATCAGCTTTGTAGTAGAAGCCGGATACATTCTGACATCTGAATTTTTCTGAGCGAGAATCTTATGATTATCACAGTCGATCAGTACGGCATACTGAGCATTGATCGCATCACTGAGCTGTCTTGTATTTTCATCAGCGACAGGGATTTCCACCAGCGGGGGCGGTTCAGTGGGAGGTTCAGTAGGCGGTTCAGTAGGCGGAAGCGTTTCGGTTTCCGTTTCCATCAGAGCCACGCTTTCTGTAGGTTCTGGATTCTTTGATGCCGGTGAACTCAGAAGCTGGACTATTGCATAAATCATCAGAACAGTAACCAGCATTGTCAAAAATATGACGAGCATTCCGGCAGTTGACATTTTTCTGTGTTTTTTCTTTTTTCTAGCTGCTACCTGCGGCAATGGGATCTCCTCCTAATAAATTTAAAAAAATCGTTCTTTTTTATTATACTCCTTTCCAAGCTAAAAGTCAATCAATTTCGATATTTTTCTTAAAAATTCCAGAAATTTAAAATTTTTTTTGATTTATCTCTTGACAAATTCAATAACCTGTGCTATAATATATAGTTGTATCGTACTACTGTCTAAAGCAACTGATGGGCTACTGTTACAAATTTTCATAAAATGCGAGGTGAATACGAAATGAAAAAGGACATCCATCCTACACTGTACAAAACGACAATCACATGTCACTGCGGTAATGTAATCGAAACACAGTCCACTAAGCAGGATATCAAGGTGGAAATTTGCTCCAAGTGCCATCCGTTCTATACCGGTAAACAGAAACTGGTTGATACCGGCGGACGTGTTGACAGATTCAAGAGACGTTTCAATCTGGACAAGTAATTTTCATACGGACAGTTTTTCTATCGAAACTGTCCGTTTTACTTTCCTGAGAAAGTGAGTGATGCTATGCAGAATCATGATTATTTTACCATTGCACAGGAAGCAAAGACTTCTTTTATCGAAAAAAAATCAGAATTCATCGGCTATCTGTCTCCAGTCAGCTCCAATGACGAGGCCGTGAATGTGATCAATACAATCAAAGCGGAACACCGGAAAGCAAAGCATCATGTCTATGCTTATATTCTGAGAGATTCCAATATTACCAGATACAGCGATGACGGCGAACCGCAGGGCACTGCCGGAATTCCCGTCTTGGATGTTTTACAGAAAAGAAATCTGACTGATATTTGCTGTGTTGTTGTCAGATATTTCGGAGGGATTCTGCTGGGCGGCGGCGGACTTGTCAGAGCCTATTCTCACAGTGCCGCCCTGACATGTGATGCCGCTCAGATTCAGCATATGTGCGAGAGCACTCCCCTCACCCTCCGTATGGATTATACATTATATGGCAAAGTCACTTACTGTCTGCCGAAATACGGCGTACTCGAACAGAACAGCGATTTCAATACAGATGTATTATTAGAATTGCTTGTCCGGAATGAAGTGCTTGCTGATCTCCGGAAAGAACTGACAGAACTCTCCGGCGGAAAAATTCAGATGCAGTGCGGAACGCCTGCTTATGCCGATTTTTCGTCTGTTCTCTGAAAAAATAAAAATTTTCCATAAAAAAAGAGGATTTCTGCAAATTCAAATCGTATTATAAAACAGAGACTGAAAAAGGAGGGATTCTGACTTGACAATCCGTGAACAGCTGGAACAGCATGAAAAAGAATTTCTCGCTCCGCAGGCCTGTAAAAGTACTGACAAAGGCTTTGTCATCCGTCTGAAATCTGAAACTCCCTGTCCGTACCGGACGGAATTTCAGCGTGATCGTGACAGAATTCTGCATTGCAGTGCATTCCGGAGACTGAAACATAAAACACAGGTATTTCTTTCTCCTGTCGGCGATCATTATCGCACAAGACTGACACATACTCTGGAAGTTTCACAAGTGGCTAGAACGATCTCAAGAGCGTTATTCCTGAATGAAGATTTGACAGAAGCGATCGCCCTCGGTCATGATATTGGTCATTCTCCGTTCGGACATGCCGGAGAAGCCGTTCTGAACCGAATCTGTCCGCATGGCTACAGACATTATGAACAGAGCGTCCGTGTGGCTGATGTGATCGAACAATTAAATCTGACTTATGCCGTCCGTGACGGCATTATCTGTCATACGAACAGAATCGCTTCTACCCGCGAGGGTAATATTGTCCGGTTTGCAGACAGAATCGCTTATATTAATCATGATATTGAAGATGCATTCCGTGCAGGTGTGCTGAATCCGGAAGGCCTTCCGAACGAAGCCGTTTCCGTTTTAGGAAAAACTAAATCTGAACGGATTACTACTCTGGTTTCTGCCATTGTGGAGCACGGTGCTGAAGAAATCGGCATGAATCAGGAAATTCAGAATGCTTTTGATCTTCTGCATGATTTCATGTATGCGAATGTCTATCTCAACGAGACCTGTAAGCATGAGGAAAAAAAGGCAGAAAAGCTGATCGAGATTTTATATCAGCATTTCCGGAAATTTCCGGAGAAACTGCCGGAACAGTATCAGAAAATTGCATCTGCATCTGATATTGACCGAGCTGTCTGTGATTATATTTCCGGCATGAGTGACAGCTTTGCCGTGAATCTCTATTCTGAATTATTCATTCCGGAATTCTGGAAGTAAGGCAGGTGATGTTATGGCAAGACTGCCCGAAGAATTTATTTCCCAAATCAAAACAGCAAATGATATTGTCGATCTGTTCCGAGCCTACGCGGATGTAAAAAAGCGCGGAAGAATCTATGTCTGTTGCTGTCCGTTTCATTCTGAGAAAACGCCGTCCTGTACGATCTATCCGGAAAGTAATTCTTTCTATTGCTTCGGCTGTCATGTCGGCGGTGATGTGATCAAATTCACGATGCTGACAGATCAGGTAAATTATATCGAAGCTGTGAAGATTTTAGCTCAGAGATGCAATATGACTCTGCCGGCATTCAGTCCGGAAGAGAAACAGCAGTCTCAATTCCGTGACAAATGCTATGAAATCAATCGTGAAACAGGAAATTTCTATTATCAGAATCTTCTGAAAAGCAATGACAAACAAGGACTTCGCTATCTGAAAACTTTACAGATCCGGCCGGAAACGGTTCAGAAATATGCCATCGGCTATGCTTCGGATGATAATGATACTTTATATCGGCATCTTCGGAAAAAAGGCTTTTCTGATAAAGAACTCCTGATCGCCGGAGTCTGTCAGAAAGATCAGAATTCCGGAATCTGTGATACATTCCGGAACAGTATCATATTTCCGGTTGTGGACTTCCGAGGAAATGTAACAGCATTCGGCGGAAAATCCATACTTGATTTTTATTCTCCGGAATACTATACAAATCACACTCCTGTCGCTGACAGGAACAGACTTGTTTTTTCTCTGAATATCGCTAAAAAAGAAATGATCTCGAAATCTCTTGTCTTAGCGGAAAATTATTTCAATGCAGTCGCAATCCGGCAGGCAGGCTTTGCGAATGCAATCGCCGTTCCGGAACGGCTGACTTTTCATCATATCAAAACCATTTCCCAGTATGCGGAAGAACTGATTTTAATTTCAGGTTCTGCCTCGCCTTACGGCGAGATTCAGAATATCCGGAATCAATGCAGTGAAGCCGGAATCAATATCAGAATCGCTTCTTTGACAGATGTTTTTGATTCTGCCGAATTTCTGAGAACGCATTCTGCGGAAGATTTCCGAAAACTCCTGACTGATGCCGGTGATGCCGTTCAGACAGCTTTGAAACAGATCAATCCTGAACAGGACAGAACTGTTATGATTCAGGAAACTGCCAAGATTCTCTCTCAGATCAGAAATCCTCTGGATCGGGAAATCTATCTGACGGAAACGGCTCAGAAATTCAATCTTTCTCCGGAACAGATGCAGAATCAAATTGACAGAGTTCAGCATAAAACAACAAAATTCCGGTCAAATGCCTCGCGTTCTCTGGAAAAATCAGAACTTTCATTATCAATCCGGCCTGATGCGAGAAAAATCAAAGCCGAACAGCAACTTCTTGTCTATTTGATCCGCTTTCCGGAAACAATCCCGAATATTCAGCAACAGCTTTCTCCGGAAGAATTCGCTTCTGATTCTGACAGAAATCTCTATCAGTCTATCTGTGAGGCAAATGATAATTTTCCGGAATATCCGCCGGAATTACAGGAAATTCTAGAAAAATATCAGGAAATCGAACTTAATGACGAAGCTGTTCAGGATTTTATTAAAATTCTGAAAAATATCCGGAAGTAGGTGAAATTATGATTCGTATGCCGAAAGAATTCTTATTCACACTTCTGGAAAAAAATCCGCTTGCTGATGAATTCCGGAAGTTTCATATCAGATTGAATACCTGTGAAAAAGGCTTTGCCTGTTCCTGTCCGTTTCATTCGGAAACGGGAAAATCCTGTGTAATCTATCCGGAAACGCATAATTTTTACTGTTCCGGCTGCGGCAAGGGCGGCGATGTCATCACGTTTTTGATGCTGATGCAGAATCTCTCTTATTCTGAAGCGATTCAGATTCTCGCACATCGAAGCAATCTGATCATTCCGGAACAGTCTCCGGAAGAAGCGTATCAAATCCGGCAGAGGCGGGAACGCTGTTATGAAATCAACCATGAAACGGCGAATTTCTATTATCTGAATCTTCTGAAAAGCTCAGATAAAAGAGGTCTTGCCTATTTCAGAGAAAGACAGCTGTCACCTCAGATAATTCAGAAATACGGTCTTGGCTATGCGCCGGATGACTGGAATCAGCTGAAAAACTATCTGAATCAGAAAGGCTATTCTGATGAAGAACTGATTCTTACCAATGTCTGTCGCCGGAATGCCAAAGGCAATGTCTATGACAATTTCCGGAATCGCGTGATATTTCCGATTACAGATATGCAGAGGCATGTGATCGGTTTCGGCGGACGTGTTCTGGATGACAGCAAGCCGAAATATCTCAATACCAGTGATACACCGGTATTCGACAAAGGCCGGAATCTTTTTTCTCTGTATTTTGCCGCACGGAACACGCCGGATTTTCTGATTCTCGCAGAAGGCTATATGGATGTGATCGCTCTTCATCAGGCAGGATTTGAAAACGCTGTCGCCACGCTTGGTACGGCGATAACTCCTCAGCAGGCAAGACTGATCGCGCAGTATACAGATCAAGTGATCATTTCTTATGACAATGATGCCGCCGGTCAGAATGCGACTCAGAAAGCAATTCAGTATTTTCAGGAAGTCGGACTTTCAGCGAGTATTCTGCATATTGATGATGATGCAAAAGACCCTGATGAATATATTAAAAAATTCGGTGCTGATCGCTTCCGATTGCTACTCAGAAATACAGAATCTGTACTGGATTTTCAGCTGAATCGCTGTCGGAACGGTCTGGAATTACAGACTGAAAATGAAAAAATTTCCTATCTCCGCCGTTGTGTGCCTGTTCTTGCAAAGATCAGCAATCAGGCGGCGCAGGAAGTCTATATCAAAAAAACTGCTGATGAACTGGGCATCCGTACTGACATTCTGCAAAGACAGATCAGTCAGTACAGCAATAAATTAAAAAACAACAAGATAAAAACTGATTTTCATATCATTGAAAATCAAATCAGAATCCGAGATGAAGTCAACCCACAGGCACAGACTCACCGGCAGAAAAGCGAATCTGAAAAATTAATTCTCTGCTGGCTGATGCATTTTCCGGAACAGTTCCGGAATCTTTCCGAGCAGCTCCGGCCGGAAGATTTTATTACCGAATTTCACAGAAAAATTTATGATCTGCTCTGCCGGATTCTGCCGGAATGTACCGGATTTATTCCCGCACTGCTCGGCTCTGAACTTTCCGTGCCGGAAATGTGCCGTGTGACAGAGATTTTTATCTGTTACCGCGACAAGCTCAACGAGCAGGCTGTTTCTCAGTGCATACAGAATCTGTATGTAAAGAAATTTCAGCCGTCCGATCAATCCAATCTGTCAGACAATGATCTGCTTCAGATCATTGCAGATAAAAAGAAAACCACCCGCTTGCATTATTAAGGAGGAACTACAATGGATAAGAAGTCAACAATCGAAGCCCTGCTCGAAAGAGGAAAAGCTACTGGTAAACTGACTACCAAGCAGATTACTGATGCCCTCGAAGAAATGGATTTTGATGCCGATCAGCTCAATTCTTTCTATGACAACTGCGAACAGCATAATATTGAAATTATTGATAATAATATTATTGATAATAATTTCGATCTGGATCATATTGATATTAGTGATAATCCTGATGAAGATTACGATTCTGCTCTTTCGACAGAGGGGCTTGCAGTTGATGACCCTGTCAAGATTTATCTGAAAGAAATCGGCCGTGTGCAGCTGCTTTCCGGTGATGAAGAAATTGAACTTGCCCGACTCATGGCAGAGGGTACGCCTCTGGAGGCAAAACGTGCAAAACAGCGTCTTTCCGAAGCCAATCTCAGATTAGTTGTCAGCATTGCAAAAAAATATGTCGGCCGCGGAATGCAGTTTCTTGATCTGATTCAGGAGGGAAATCTCGGTCTGATCAAGGCAGTGGAAAAATTTGATTATAACAAGGGCTTCAAATTCTCGACCTATGCGACATGGTGGATTCGTCAGGCAATTACCCGTGCGATTGCTGATCAGGCCAGAACCATCCGTATTCCGGTACATATGGTCGAGACCATCACAAAAGTCAAGAAAGTTTCCAGTCAGCTTCTGCATGAAAACGGTCATGACCCGACACCGGAAGAAATTGCCGACCGTCTGGAGCTTCCTGTAGAGCGTGTGCGTGAAATTATGAGAATCGCTCAGGATCCTGTTTCTCTGGAGACCCCGATCGGCGAAGAAGAAGATTCTCATCTTGGTGATTTTATTCCTGATGATGATGCTCCTGCTCCGGCAGATGCGGCTTCACACACGCTTCTGAGAGAACAGCTGAATGATGTGCTTTCAACCCTGACTGACAGAGAAGCGAATGTACTCCGTTTAAGATTCGGCCTGATTGACGGGCGTTCCCGCACGCTCGAAGAAGTAGGCGCACAGTTCAACGTAACACGCGAGCGTATCCGTCAGATCGAAGCAAAAGCTCTGAGAAAGCTCCGTCATCCGAGCAGAAGCAAGAAAGTAAAAGATTTTCTGGATTAATCAGCTGATTAAAAAAAATATCTGCCGTATAGCTTTTCTATACGGCAGATTTTTTTAGTTATAAAATCAGAAATTAGCAAGATCAGATTCACTCAGCAGACCAACAATAAATTTCAGGATTGCAAGAGATTCATCAGAATCGGGCTTCTGATTATGATTCAGATCAGCATTGACCAGACCTTCACTTGTAAGTGTATCTTTGCCCATGATGGCTTTATTGATCGTGATGACATCTACAATATTGACAGAGCCGTCTAAATTAGCATCGCCATATTTTACCCCATCAGGAGCAACATCAGTTTCAGATTCGGAAGTTTCTACAGATTCTGTTTCAGATTCAGAGGGTTCTTCACTGGGGTCTTCTGTGCCCTCGGATTTTACATAAGCATCTGTAATCTTGACATCAGTTGTTTCAGCCTTTTCAGCATACCAGATCTGACCTTGGAAAGATTTTACAGTACTGAGTTTTTCTTTGACTGTATTGATAATAGCTTCATCTTCCACAGGCTCAACGCCCTCTGTAACGTTCAGGAGATTATCAGCAAGATTCAGCTCAACAGTACCGGATTTTTTAGCTTCCCACTGTACGTTAGCCCAGTAGTAAGTGCCGTTGATTTCGATCGAAACGCCGAGTCCGCCGTTTGCATAAGTGCATCCGTCAGGAAGTTCTACAGTCAGATAAACTGTATCAGAGGCTTCCGGCAGATCAATTGTGAAATTGCCCTTATCATCCTGACCGATTACTGCATGACCGGCTTCGGCTTCTGTCGGTTCTGTATTGACAACTTCGTTTGTTTCAGTCGGATCGTATTCAACATCAGAGAGCTTCGGCAGTTCATCGAGAGTAATGCAGTAATCGCTCTGATACATAGCGATCAGATCTTCTTCTGTATTGAACATCGGATTGCTCAGGAAGTTAGTCGCATCTGTACCGCCGTCATACCAAGGCATGAAATAGAGCCATCCTGCTTTTTCAGCCGTCAGATTTTCGACTGTAGAGAAGCTGTCGCATTCAGCCATAGCGACCATCTTAGCATTGTTGTATCTTGCCATGATATTATAGAAAGTATCCGGAATGGCACTGGTATTATGCACCAGAACAGCCTGTCCTGTGCTCCAGTCGGTGCAGTTGTATTTATCATAGCCGATAATATCTACATAGTTATCACCCGGATACCAGTTAGCAGAAGTGCTGTAGTCATAGCTGTTCCATTCCCAGATGAGATTATGGCAGCCCTTAGTTTCAGTCAGGTAATTATAAGTATAGACCCAGAGATCTCTGTAAGCCTTAGAGCCTTCTCTGCCCCACCAGAACCAAGAACCGCCTTCACCGCCTGCGCCTTCGGCTTCGTGGAGAGGTCTCCAGATAACCGGAACGCCTTTTTCCTGAAGAATCAGGAACTGTTCAGCGAGGGTGTCGAGAGCCTGTGTATAATACTGATTTTCTTTTGTACCCTCAGTTGCAGCCTTGGCCGGAGAGAAATCAGTGTTCTGACTGTAAGTTGTCTGATCCCATGCGATATTGGAGCCGATTGTATAGCTTGCGAAATCAGTCGGAACGTTCAGATGGAATGAAGCTGTTGCGATACCACCCTTGGCAGCCCATGCAAGAACTCTTTCAGTTGAGCCGTCATCGCTTCCGAATGCAGGACAGCAGAAATTACCATAGTCAAAACCGCGGATAGCCGGAAGTTTACCGGTTTTTTCCTCGATATAATTAAATTCTGTTTCGATATCATGCGGGCCGTATTTGTAGATTTCCTGCTGACCGGACAGAATATGACTGCCATACACGCTTGCGAGATAAGACATTAGAGCTTTCGTTTCTTTTGTCGCATTGGCATCACAGGTAGCTGTCTGAGTCGCCTTGATTTCCGGACGTTCCGGAGCCTGATATTCTGTTACTTTTACATAGTCCACGATTGTATAACCCCATGTACTGTTGATTTTGATCGTATTTTCTCCGGCTTTGAAAGCAACTTTACCGACATTGAGTTCTGCAAAGCCTTCGGATTCTTCAAAAGTAACCTGTCCGATATTTTCGCCGTTGACTTCGATCGTAGCACCTTTGTTTCCGTAAGGAGCAGCATAGCCGATGATCAGTGCGAAATTGCCGGCCTCTGCCAGATTTACAGTAGCAGTAGCAGAGGGAATTGTTGAAGAGTTGTCTTCGAGATAGACATAGCCCGAACCGGAATAGCCTGCTAAATCTTTCTGAATTTTGGCATCATTTTCGAGAGTGCCGTCTTCAAACTCGCCGATTACTTCTTCAGCAAAAGCCGTGAACGGCACAGCAGCGAAGCAGTTCAGAGCCATTGCAGCAGCCATCAAACCGCCAGAGATTCTTTTTTTTGACATAATACATCTTCCTCCTAAGTAAATACAATATACATAAACCCAGTATATATTTTATATTATATCACGGTCTGTAGACATTTGCAAGAAGCAGTCGGCAGATTTATGCATTATAACGAAAAAATTTGTGCATTTTGCATAATAAAAAGCCAAAAAAGAGAACAGGCCGAAACCTGCTCTCTTGAAATCGTCAGAAAATCAATTATTCATTGATAGCGATAACAACGCCGGAACCTACAGTTCTGCCGCCCTCACGGATAGCGAAACGCAGATTCTGTTCAATAGCAATAGGAGTAATCAGCTCAACGTCCATTTCAACGTTGTCACCAGGACGGCACATTTCTGTACCTTCGGGCAGAGTGATTGTACCTGTTACGTCAGTTGTTCTGAAATAGAACTGCGGTCTGTAATTGTTGAAGAACGGTGTATGACGGCCGCCTTCTTCCTTCTTCAGAACGTAAACCTGACCCTTGAACTTGGTATACGGATGAATGGAACCGGGCTTGCAGAGAACCTGACCTCTTTCAACGTCTTTTCTCTGGATACCACGGAGCAGAGCACCTACGTTGTCACCAGCTTCGCAGAAGTCGAGAGTCTTGCGGAACATTTCCAGACCTGTTACAACAGTCTTGGTCTTTTCTTCCTGAAGACCTACGATTTCAACTTCTTCGCCGACATTGAGCTTACCTCTTTCAACACGGCCTGTAACAACAGTACCACGTCCAGAGATAGTCATTGTATCTTCGATCGGCATCAGGAACGGCTTAGCATCGTCTCTTTCAGGAGTCGGAATATAGTTATCAACAGCATCCATCAGTTCAAGAATAGGAGCATAAGCCGGATCATTCAGATCGTCCGGAGCTTCGAGAGCCTGAAGAGCAGAACCCTTGATAATCGGAATATCATCACCAGGGAAGTCATAAGAAGACAGAGTATCACGAATATCCATTTCAACGAGTTCGAGCAGTTCTTCGTCATCAACCTGATCAGCCTTGTTCATGAATACAACGATAGCCGGAACGCCTACCTGACGAGCAAGCAGGATGTGTTCTTTTGTCTGAGCCATAGGGCCATCAGAAGCAGCAACTACGAGGATTGCACCGTCCATCTGAGCAGCACCGGTGATCATGTTCTTTACATAGTCAGCATGGCCGGGGCAGTCAACGTGTGCATAGTGACGCGCATCAGTTTCATATTCAACGTGAGCAGTATTGATTGTGATACCACGTTCTCTTTCTTCCGGAGCCTTGTCGATCATATCATAAGCTTCGTACTTAGCCTGACCCTTCATAGCGAGAGTCTTTGTGATAGCAGCAGTCAAAGTGGTTTTACCATGGTCAACGTGGCCGATTGTCCCAATGTTTACATGGGGCTTGTTACGCTCAAATTTTTGTTTTGCCATTGGAAGTTTCCTCCTTCTAATCAATCATAGATTTTGTATTATCTTAACTGTTTCCAGTATCAGGATAATCTTATTATAACATATCTGCAAGAGAATTGCAAGTATTTTCCGGAAATTTGTGTTCCAGAAAAATACTCACAATTTTATGCAAATCGCCGAAATTTTTCAGATCAGCCCTTATTTCTGGAGCTCATGATCGTTTCGGCAATATTCTTCGGAACTTCTTTATAGCTGTGAGGTTCCATAGAATACTGACCGCGTCCCTGAGTATTAGAACGCAGATTATTGGAATAGCCGAACATTTCAGACAGCGGCACGAGAGCATCTACCTGAACTGTACCGGGGCGGGTTTCCTGACCGAGGATTTCACCACGGCGAGAGCTGAGATCGCCGATGATATT
>Ga0326513_10000559_pt1 | contig 31780 bp, 33 predicted proteins | sample 2_2465_0518_D_FD_203654 | JGI IMG/M metagenome (GOLD analysis project Ga0326513, IMG submission 203654) | Bovine rumen microbial communities from UC Davis, California, United States - 2_2465_0518 | ecosystem: Host-associated > Mammals > Digestive system > Stomach > Rumen | place: USA...
ATGATAATTTCAGTGCTCTGAAAGCCGTTCTGGAGGGAACAGTTTCAGCAAGGGCATATAATACAGTGATCTATGCGACAAGCAATCGCCGGCATATCGTCCGTGAAACGTTCTCGCAGAGAGCCGGAGATGAAATTCACAGAAATGATACGGTTCAGGAAACAATCTCGCTTTCTGAAAGATTCGGCATTCAGCTCCTGTTCGATAGGCCCAGTAAACAGCTGTATTCAGATATTATATGCAGGCTTGCAGAAAATGCCGGTCTGAAACTCAGTCAGGAAGAGCTCGTCCTCAGGGCTGAGCAGTTCGCAATGAGAAAAAGCGGTCGTTCTGCAAGAGCCGCCAGACAGCTGATAGATCAGCTGTGTTGTGAGGAATATCAGAATAATAATTAAATATAATATTAATATTAATAAATATTATAAGGAGTGATTTGATTGCTGACACTTGATAAAATTTATCATGCCAGTTATGTACTGGAAGATGTAATCCGTCAGACGGATATTATTCATGCACCGAAGCTCTGCCCCGATGCTAATGTTTATCTGAAAACTGAAAATTTACAGATTACAGGTTCTTTCAAAGTCCGTGGTGCGTATTATAAAATTTCACAGCTGAGCGAAGAAGAAAAGGCAAGAGGTGTTATCGCCTGTTCCGCCGGAAATCATGCTCAGGGGGTCGCACTTGCCGCAACAAAAAACGGCATCAGATCGCTGATCTGTCTGCCGGATGGTGCTCCGATCTCCAAAGTAGAGGCAACTAAGGGCTATGGTGCAGAAGTCTGCCTCGTTCAGGGAGTCTATGATGATGCCTATCAGAGAGCACTGGAACTCAGAGACGAAAAAGGCTATACGTTTATTCATCCGTTTGATGATGAAGATGTCATCGCCGGACAGGGAACAATCGGCCTCGAAATCAGCAAACAGCTCAGAGATGTTGATATTGTTGTCGTTCCGATCGGCGGCGGCGGTCTGATCTCAGGAGTAGCTTTTGCTCTGAAAAGTCTGAATCCGAAAATCCGTGTCTATGGCGTACAGGCAAGCGGTGCGCCCTCTATGGTCGCATCACTCCAGCAGGATGAAATTGTATGTCTGGATAAAGTCGGGACGATTGCAGACGGCATCAAAGTCAAAGAACCAGGGGAACATACTTTTGAACTTGTCAGAAAATATGTCGATGGTGTTGTGACTGTCACGGATGATGAAGTATCTTCGGCGATTCTCGCTCTGATCGAACAGCATAAGCTGATCGCTGAGGGGGCTGGTGCTGTTCCGGCGGCCGCTGTGATGTTCAATAAAATTCCGGATATGAAAGGCAGGAATGTAGTTTGTCTGGTATCCGGAGGAAATATTGATGTAACGATCTTATCCAGAGTGATCAAGAGAGGTCTGCTCAAATCCGGCCGGAGCGATACGCTGACGATTCAGCTCGAAGACAAACCCGGACAGCTGAAAGGTGTTTCAGCGATTCTTGCTGATCTGGGCGGCAATGTTGTTTCGATTCATCACGAGAGAGCAAGCGAAGACAGTGATATTACTGACTGTGTACTCAGAATTGTGCTCGAAACCAGAAATTATGATCATATCCGGCAGATTCGTCAGGCTCTGTCTGATGCCGGATTCAAGATCGTAAATAAATAAAATTATTATTATTATAATTAAGGAGTTGTTTATCATGGCAGAAAAAATTTATACTGAAACTGCACCGGCGGCAATCGGCCCTTATTCTCAGGCTGTCAAGGCTGGTAATACAATCTATACTTCCGGACAGATTGCAATTGTTCCCGCAACAGGCAATATCGAAGCAACTGATATTCAGGGTCAGACCGAACAGGTTATGAAAAATCTCAGCGAAGTCCTGAAAGCCGCCGGAACTGATTTCTCCAGAGTCGTCAAGACAACATGCTTTTTAGCTGATATTGCCGATTTTGCTGAATTTAATAAAATCTACGGAAATTATATCACAGAAAAACCCGCTCGGAGCTGTGTTGCTGTGAAAGATCTGCCCAAGGGTGCTCTTGTAGAAGTCGAAGTCATTGCGGTAACAGACTGATTTCTGCAAATAATCCCAGTACAGGCGGATAAAAAGTAAAATAGAAAAAGCAGCCTGTCAGCAGGAGTATGAATATCACACCCGACAGACTGCTTTTTTTCTGTCTGTCCGCATGAATGCGAAGATACCGGACAAGAATACTCACAGAAATATAAAATAAAAGCATATCTGCAATAAAATATTCTGTTCCCAGAATACCGGTGATTAAATAATGCATCGTAATCAGAAAGCCCATTGATAAAGCGAGGCCTTCGGCATAAGTCGTCAGTATGCCTTTCTGAAGATTCCCTGTGCAGAAATATCGGATCAAAGCCGTCAGCACTGCTGGAAAATAAATAATTTTCAGATTCTCCCAGACGCTGTTTCTGACCGGAATCAGAATATAACATGCCGGAATTTTCATCAGAGCCGGAGAAAATAAAAATAACAGCGTTCCGCCGACTGCCGTCATGCAGAATAAGAATACATCCCACCAGATCGTTTTTTTCAGCATGTGCTTTCTCTGAGCAGCCCGTTCTAAAATATCCTGTTCCGGTTTGCAGAAATCTTTATGATATAATAAAATCCGCATATTGATACCCCTCGCTTTTGTTTTTTTATTATTTCAGAATATGCACGGATTTTCGCAGAAATGCAGCTTGTCCGGAAAATTTTTTCATAACTGGAAAAATTTTTTCAAAAAAGCTCTTTACAGATTTGCTTTTTTAGTGTAAAATAAGATTAGTATATTATTTGTGAGGTGCTGAATGATGGAACTCAAGTATAAAAGAATTATTCTCAAACTCAGCGGCGAAGCCCTCGCCGGTGAAAAACATTTCGGTCTGGATTATGATATTATCCGGAATATCTGCGAAAGTATCAAGAAATGTGTCGATGTCGGTGCTCAGGTGGGTATCGTAGTCGGCGGCGGAAATTTCATCCGTGGCCGTATGAGCGGCAGTCTCGACAGAGTCCGTGCCGATCATATGGGAATGCTTGCTACGGCGATCAATGCGCTTGCTCTCTCAGATATGCTCGAATCTATGGGCGTGGAAACCCGTGTGCAGACTGCCATCAGTATGCAGCAGGTCGCTGAACCTTATATCAGAAACAGAGCACTCCGCCATCTCGAAAAAGGCAGAGTTGTCATCTTTGGCTGTGGTACAGGAAATCCCATGTTCTCGACCGACAGTGCCGCCGCTCTCAGAGGTGCTGAAATTGATGCCGAAATTCTCATGAAAGCGACTTTGGTAGACGGTGTTTATGACAAAGACCCGAATAAATTCGATGATGCAAAGCGTTATGATACTCTGACATTCAGTCAGGTGCTGAATGATAATCTTGCTGTGATGGATATGGCCGCCGCTGCTATGTGCAATGAAAACAAGCTCCCCATGCTCGTTTTTGATCTCAGCAGACCTGATAATATTTTAGATGCTGTACTCGGTGAACAGGTCGGTACAGTCATCACGGCTGAATAATTATATTTTATCTCAGAAAGGAAGAATTTTTATCATGAAAGAAACTCTTAAACATGCAGAAGAAAAAATGCAGAAAAGCCTCGACAGCTTACAGTCAAATTTCGGTTCAATCCGTGCCGGCAGAGCCAATCCGAAAGTGCTGGATAAAATTAGTGCTGATTTCTGGGGCACACCTACTCCGATTCCGCAGATGGCCTCTGTTACTGTATCTGAAGGCCGTACTCTCGTAATTCAACCCTATGACAAGAATAGTCTGAAAGCAATTGAAAAGGCTGTTCAGGCTTCTGATCTGGGAATCAATCCGGTCAATGACGGCAATGTCATCCGTCTGACTTTCCCTCAGCCTACGGAAGAACGCAGAAAAGAACTCTGTAAAAGTGTCAAGAAATACGGCGAAGAAGCAAAAGTCGCTGTCCGCAACGTCCGCCGTGATATGGTCGATAAATTCAAGGCTATGAAAAAATCCGGTGAACTTACTGAGGATGATCAGAAAGATGCAGAAAAGAAAGCTCAGAAATTAACAGATAAATACTGTGATGAAGTCGATAAGGCCGTTTCTGCAAAAGAAAAAGAAATCATGAGCATCTGAGTCAGGAGCAGTATCTATGGCTTTTACGAAAAAAAAGACTGATATACAGGAACTCCCTGAAAATCTTCCTGTACATGTCGGCTTTATCATGGACGGTAACGGCAGATGGGCGAAAAAACGCGGTCTGCCCAGAAGTCTCGGCCATATCGAGGGCGGCAAGACGTTCAAGAAAATCATGCAGTACTGTAAAGATATTGGCATAAAATACGCTTCTTTCTATGTATTCTCTACGGAAAACTGGAAGCGTCCGCAGGCCGAAATTGACGGCATTCTCAAAATCATGAGAGAATATCTCGATGAAGTGCAGATGCATTTAGGTGACGGAGTCCGTGCGATTTTCTTAGGCGATAAAAATGCTTATCCGGAAGATATTAAACAGCGTATGATCAAACTGGAAAATGATACGGCGCATCATTCACAGCTGACCGTATTATTGGCCTGCAATTACGGCGGTCGTGATGAAATTGCTTATTCTGCAAGACAGATCGCTGAAAAAATCAGATCCGGCGAACTCAATCCCGAAGATATTACAGAACAGACCATTGCAGATCATCTCTATACTGCCGGTCTGCCGGATGTCGATTTAGTTATCAGACCCTCCGGAGAACTGAGATTATCAAATTATTTAATATGGCAGTGTGCCTATGCTGAATATTATTTCACGGATGTCTTATGGCCGGATTTCTCTCCGGAGGAACTCAATAAAGCTCTGATTGACTATGCCGGAAGAGGCCGCCGCTTCGGAGGTGTCTGATGAAGCAGAGAATTATCTCCGGTGTGATCGGAGCGGCTCTGCTTGCGATTGTACTGGTTCTGCATAACACAATCGTATTTCCGCTGGCATTTGCGGCGATTGTCGGTGTGATTCTATTCGAGCTAATCCGTGCGGTCGGCGGCTTGCAGTTCAAGCTTGCCACGGGTGCGGTCATGGCTTATGGCATTTTGGAAATTATATTATCCTCACTGCTGAGGGATGATGTCTCCGGAAAAGGATGGCAGCTGGCAGGCATATTTTATGTAGCTTTGATGCCCGTCTGTCTGACTTTTATATTCTGGGACTATATGCGCCATCCGAAAACATTCACAATCGAACAGGGTTCATTTATGATTGCCGCAATGATATTAGTCACAAGTTCGTTCACACTTCTGATGGCTATGAATCATGATGCGGAGCATAGTTTATTCTATGTGATTCTGTCACTCTGCGGAGCGTGGATTGCTGATACAGGAGCATATTTCTCCGGAGTCGCATTAGGCAAAACAAAGCTCTGTCCGGAGATCAGTCCGAAAAAAACGGTCGAAGGCTTTGTTGGAGGATTAATCAGCAATATGATTTTATTTATTCTGATTTTCTTATTCTATGCGAAAGCAAACGGCTTGTATTTTGGTCTGCTCGAAGCTCTGAAATCCGGATTGTTAGGCCTTATCTGTGCCGGAGTGAGTGTGCTGGGTGATCTGACCGCTTCTGTGATCAAGCGTCAGAAAGGCATCAAGGATTATGGCAATATCATGCCGGGGCACGGCGGATTAATGGATAGATTCGATAGTGTGTTATTTGTCATTCCCGCATTTTACTGGTGTATGCAAATATTTCCGATTTTATAAGCAAGAAATCAATAAACCTGTCTTACCGGATGGGTTTATTGTCTTAAATAGAGGTGATTTTTGATATGATGAAAAAAGTTGCTGTGTTAGGATCAACCGGTTCGATCGGCACACAGGCTCTTGAAGTCATCGAAAAACATGGCTTGCGGGTAACGGCTTTAGCCGCAAATCGTCAGGCGGAAAAATTAGCTGAACAGGCGAAGAAATTCAAACCCGAATGCGTTTGTATCTATGATGAATCGAAATATCAGGAATTAAAAAATTTATTATCCGGCGAGAAAATAGAAATCCTGACCGGTATGAACGGCTTATGTCAGATCGCATCTGATCAGAATCATGATATTGTTCTGAACAGCGTTGTCGGCATGGTCGGATTGCTTCCGACTCTCAAAGCCATCGAAGCCGGAAATGATATTGCCTTAGCAAATAAAGAAACGCTTGTAGCAGGCGGTGAACTCGTCATGAAAGCCGCCGCTGAAAAGGGTGTTAAAATTTATCCGGTCGATAGTGAGCATTCTGCCGTATTCCAGAGCTTGCAGGGTAATTCTATGAATAAAATCAGAAAAATGATTCTGACCGCCTCCGGAGGCCCTTTCTTCGGAAAGAAAAAAGCTGATCTGATTCACGTCACTGCAAAAGATGCTCTGAAACATCCTAACTGGAATATGGGTAATAAAATTACAATCGACTCTTCTACGCTCATGAATAAAGGTCTTGAATTTATCGAAGCAAAATGGCTCTTTGATCTGACTCCTGATCAGATCGAAATTGTTGTGCATCGTCAGAGTGTTCTGCATTCGGCTGTCGAGTTTGAAGATTATGCCGTCATTGGTCAGATGGGTGTGCCGGATATGAAGATTCCGATTCAGTATGCATTATTATATCCGCATCGTGTCGATTGTCCGACAAAGCACTTGTCTCTGACGGATTACGGAACACTCACATTCGAGAAGCCGGATTATGAAACATTCGATTGCCTGACCTGTGCGATCGAGGCGATCAGAGAAGGCGGACTCCGTCCGGCAATCGTCAACAGTGCGAATGAAGAGGCTGTCGGCTGGTTTCTCAGAGATCAGATTAAATTCTTACAGATCGGCGAACTCGTCAGAGATGCCATGCAGAATGTCAAAGGCGGAGAAATTCATGATTATGAAGATATTCTCGAAGCCGATACACAGGCAAGAAAATTCGTCCGTGAGAAAATTGCTTCACTCTGATCAGAATCAGAAAGGATTTATGAGATGATAACTATTTTAGTCGCAATGTTAGTATTCGGTGTGATTATCGCTCTGCATGAGTTCGGACATTTTGCCGTCGCCAAGCTGTGCGGTGTGAAAGTCAATCAGTTCGCTATTGGTATGGGCCCCGTGATTCTGAAAAAACAAAAAGGCGAGACGGAATATTCACTCAGATTATTCCCGATCGGAGGCTTCTGTGCGATGGAAGGCGAGGACTCCGGCAGTGATGACCCCAGAGCATTCAACAGAAAACCCGTATGGCAGAGAATGCTGATTGTCGTTGCCGGAGCGACAATGAATCTGATTCTCGGCTTTGTGCTGATTCTCTGTACGACTCTGCTTTATGGCGATGTGATTACACTCCAGATTGCCGATTTTACAAAAGATAAAGAAACCGGAGTTTCGACTTCGACAAGCGAAACATGCGGTTTACAGATCGGCGATGAAATTATTTCTATGGATGGTATGAGAATCTTCACAGATACGGATTTATCTTATAAACTTCAGAATACAGAATCTGATACGATGACTCTTGTTGTCCGCAGAAACGGCGAGAAAATCACTCTCAGAGATGTGAAATTCTATAATACCGCAACACAGGGCCGACAGGATTTCTATGTCCATGCAGAAGAAATCAATTTATTTAATCTGGTATCTTACAGCTTTTTAGATACGATCTCTACAGGCCGTCTGATCTGGATTTCTCTCCGTGATCTGATTACCGGAAAATATGGCTTTCATGATCTTTCAGGGCCTGTCGGAATCATCAGTACGATCGGAGAAGCCGCTTCCTATGGCGAGACATTCAAACAGCATCTGACCTCGGTATTATCATTGGCATCGTTTATTACGATCAATGTCGGGATTTTCAATTTATTACCGATTCCGGCTCTGGATGGTGCAAGATTTGTATTCTTAGCAATCGAGGGAATCCGGAGAAAGCCCGTCAGTCCCGAAAAAGAAGGTATGGTGCATTTCGCAGGAATGGCAGTATTATTTTTAATCATGATTGCTGTTACCATTCAGGATATATTTAATTTAGCAAATAAATAATCAGAAACTGCCGGAGCAGTTTTCCGGCAGAATACATAATTTTATAATAAAAAATATTTATCAGGAGGTTTTTACTTATGAGAAAGATTCATCCCGTTAAAATCGGAGATTGTATTCTGAACGGAGAGCATATTTATATCCAGTCGATGCTGAATGTTCCGGCCGAGGATATTCAGGGCAATGTACAGCAGGCAATCGAACTCGAACAGGCCGGATGCGAAATCATCAGAACAGCTGTGCCAAATATAGAAGCCGTAAAATTAATTCCAGCGATCAAGGAAAAAATTCATATCCCGTTAGTGGCCGATATTCATTTTGATTATAAAATCGCTCTCGAAGCCGCCGCCGCCGGAGTCGATAAGATCAGAATCAATCCAGGGAATATCGGCAGTATGGACAGAGTCAAGCAAGTTGCTGATGTCTGTCGTGAGAAAAAAATTCCGATCAGAATCGGCGTGAATTCCGGTTCGCTTGAAAAAGAATTATTACAGAAATACGGCTCTCCGACTCCGGAAGCCCTTGTGGAAAGTGCTCTGAATCATGCCGCTATGCTCGAAAAATTTGATTTTGATGATATTGTGATTTCTATCAAGTCTTCTGATGTCAATCGCATGATTGATTGTTATCGCCTAGCCGCTGAAAAATGTCCCTATCCTCTGCATCTGGGAGTCACCGAAGCCGGTACGGAACGCATGGGGCTGATTAAATCTGCAATCGGCATCGGTTCACTTCTGCATGACGGTATCGGCGAGACGATCAGAGTTTCTCTGACAGACGATCCGATCAGAGAAATCAAAGCCGCTAAAGATATTCTGAAAAGCATCGGCAAGCGGGGCGGAGTTCAGATTGTTTCCTGTCCGACATGCGGAAGAACTCAGATTGATTTGATTTCTCTTGCAAAGCAGGTGGAAAATGCTGTTGAGAATATCAATAAAGATGTCAAAATTGCCGTGATGGGCTGTGTTGTCAACGGCCCTGGGGAAGCCCGTGAAGCGGATATTGGTGTCGCCGGAGGAAATGGAATCGGAATCTTATTCCGGCATGGCGAAACACTCCGCAGAGTGCCCGAAAATCAGATTGTTCCGGCTCTGCTCGAAGAACTTGAAAAATTATAATATTTCTATAATGGGGGATTATTGATGCCAAACGCTACTATTTTAGAATTTATGCAGAAATATCTTGAAGAAATTCCGGTTTCGCTCCAGAAAGGCCTGATCGAACAGATTCTCTATGATGAGGAAAAATTACAGGATATTGTATTTGTAACAAGATTTCCGTCTGTTGTGCCGTTCGCTGATCTGATCGCTTTTGAAAAAGCCGTTGCTAAGGCGATTCGAGTCAATAATTTCCGGATTGACTGCCGATACGCTCCGGAATTGTTCACACTCGAAAGCTATCCGATTGTTGTGGAGATGTTCAAGAGAGAACTGCCTGTTGTCAACGGATTCCTGAATCATGCAGATGTAAAATTAGAAGAGAATCAGCTTTCGATTCTGATTCATAATGCTGGTCTGGAAATTCTGAATAAATTTGATTTTACTCATAAATTTGAAAAATTTATTTTCAGGCATTTTGAAAAAGAACTCACAGTCGATCTGCAAAGCGATGCTGTTATTTCAGAATCGCAGTTACAGCAGGTAATTCAGCAAGCTCCTCCAACAATTGCCCCCCCGCCCGTGCAGAATCAGAATCAGAACAGCTATACACCTCCGCCGATTCCTGAAAAGCCTCAGTCTGTCTCTATGAATGCAGGGCAGTTTGATTATGAAAAAGACGGAGACAAGCTGATCAAAGGCCATCCCATCAGGACTGAAATCACTCCGATTCCGGAAGCCCTCCAGACAAGAAATCAGCGAGTTGTTGTCTATGGCGATATATTCGCTTCTGAAATCAGAGATACTAAAAATGATTACAGAATCGTGACGTATCAGATTACTGATTTTTCCGGCTCTGTCAAGATTAAATTATTTGATAAAAAAGAAAATATTGAGAAACTTCCGCTTGATGAAATCAAAAAAGGCATGAGCATTCTTGTCGCCGGAAAACTCAAAGACGATATGTTCGATCATGAAGTGATTCTCGAACCGGATTCGATTATTATCCGTAAAAGAAAAATCCGTCAGGATACTGCAAAGGAAAAGCGTGTTGAACTGCACTGTCATACAAATATGTCCGCTATGGATGCCGTTACCGAAGCAGGAGCTTTAATCAAAAGGGCTTATGACTGGGGTCATCCTGCAATTGCAATTACCGATCATGGAATTGTACAGGCCTTTCCGGATGCCGCTAATGCTGAAAAAGCTCTGAAAGACCCGAATTTTAAAGTCATCTACGGCTGTGAAGCCTATGTGATCAATGATCTTGAACCTCAGAGAATTATCAGGGGCGAGGATAACAGAAGCATTCAGGATGAACTGATTGTCTTCGATGTCGAAACAACCGGTCTGAATAAATATCATGACAGACTCACGGAAATCGGTGCAGTCAGACTAAAAAATCTTCAGGTAGTCGAGAGTTTCAACACGTTCGTGAATCCTGAACAGCCTATTCCGGCCAATATCACCGAACTGACCGGAATCACAGATGAAATGGTCGCTGATGCTCCTAAAGAAGCCGAAGCTGTCCGGAAATTCATGGAATTCTGCGGCGATTCTCCGGTATTAGCCGCTCATAATGCGGAATTCGATACGAATTTTATTAATTCCGTATGTAAAAGGCATGATATTATTTTTAATTATAGCTATATTGATACGCTGATTTTATGTCAGTCAGCTCTGCCGAATCTCGGCAAGCATAAACTTGATCTGGTTGCAAAGCATCTGAAACTCGGAAAATTTGATCATCATCGTGCTTCTGATGATGCTCTCATGCTTGCGAAAATTTATATCTCCCTGACACAGAAGCTGATCAAAGATAAAAAAATTGAAACTCTTCAGGATTTCAATTCTGAATGCGATCTGATTGATATGAAAAAACTCCGGTCATATCATCAAATTATTCTGGTTCGGAATCAGGTCGGACTGAAAAATTTATATAAGCTGGTTTCTTATGGACATCTGCATTGTTTCTACAGACATCCGCAGATTCCTAAGACTGTTCTCGAAGAACATCGTGAAGGTCTGATTTTCGGCTCTGCCTGCGAAGCCGGAGAACTGTTCAGTGCTGTCGTGGATAACAAGCCCGAAGAAGAACTTGAAAAATTAGCGAGATTCTATGATTATCTTGAAATTCAGCCGATCGCTAATAATGCATTCATGATAAAAAAGGGAATTGCCCGTGATGAAGAACAGCTCAGAGATTATAACCGGAAAATTATCGCACTCGGTGAAAAATTAAATATTCCTGTCGTGGCGACCTGTGATGTGCATTTTCTCGAAGAAAAAGACGGTATCTACCGGAAAATCCTGACTTCTACCAGAGGCAGTGCTGATGAACAGGAACAGCCTCCGCTGTATCTCCGGTCAACTGATGAGATGCTCAAGGAATTCTCTTATCTCGGCGAGGCAAAGGCAGAAGAAGTCGTGATTAAAAATCCCCGCATGTTCGCTGATGCCTGTGAACATGTGTTCCCGATTCCGAAAGGCACTTTTACTCCCAGCATCGAGGGAGCAGAAGAAGATCTGATCAGAATCACTCACGAAAAAGCAGAATCTATTTATGGTTCGCCTCTGCCCGAAATCGTAGAAAAACGACTCAATAGAGAACTGGATTCTATTACCAAACACGGCTTCTCTGTATTATATATGATCGCTCAGAAATTAGTTTATAATTCCGAAGAACATGGCTATCATGTCGGCTCACGAGGTTCAGTCGGCTCTTCATTCGTTGCTTCCATGGCCGGAATCTCAGAAGTCAATCCGCTTGTTCCGCATTATATCTGCAAGAATCCCGAATGCAAGTACAGCGAGTTCATCACGGACGGAAGCTATGGTTCAGGCTTCGACCTGCCTGCTAAAAAATGTCCTAAATGCGGTCAGGAACTATGGCATGACGGACATGATATTCCGTTTGAGACGTTCTTGGGCTTCGATGGCGATAAAGCTCCTGATATTGATCTGAATTTCTCTAACGAATATCAATCCAGTGCTCACAGATATACAGAAAAATTATTCGGCCGTGAAAATGTGTTCAAGGCCGGAACAATCGGCTCTCTCGCCGATAAAACTGCTTATGGATTTGTAAAGAAATATCTCGAAGAAATCGGCGTGACACTCAATCCGACAGAAGAAAACCGCCTTGCTATCGGCTGTACTGGTGTTAAGAGAACTACCGGTCAGCACCCTGGGGGAATGGTCGTTATCCCCTCGAATTATGAAGTCTATGATTTCACTCCGGTTCAGCATCCGGCAGATTCTGCCGATTCCGAAGTGATTACTACTCATTTTGATTTTAATTCGCTTCATGATACGATTCTGAAACTTGACGAGTTAGGCCATGTCGTGCCGACTATTTATAAGCATCTCGAAGATCTCACAGGATTGAAAATCAATGATATTATCGGCTATGATCCTGAAGTTATCAGGATGTGTACAGACTGCTCCGTTCTGGGAGTCACTCCCGAAGAAATCTTCTGTCAGACCGGAAGTCTCGGCATTCCGGAAATGGGCACGGGCTTTACTATCCAGATGCTTATTGATGCAAAACCAACAAAATTCAGCGATTTCTTGCAGATTTCCGGACTCTCTCACGGTACTGATGTTTGGCTCGGCAATGCAAAAGACCTGATTGATAATAAAATTTGTACGATCTCGGAAGTAATCGGAACTCGTGATAGTATCATGACCTATCTGCTTTATAAGGGCATCGAGCCGAAATGGGCATTCAAAATTATGGAATTCACCCGTAAAGGCAAGGCGAAATTATTATTTGATGATGATGCTCTGAAAATGCTTCGTGATCATGATGTTCCTGAATGGTATATTAATAGTTGTATTAAAATCCGTTATATGTTCCCCAAGGCTCATGCGGCCGCTTATATCATCGCCGCTATGAAAATAGGCTGGTTTAAGCTCCATAAGCCGCTGGAGTACTATGCGACTTATTTCACGGTCAGAGGCGGTGACTTCGATGCCGAACTCGCTATGCAGGGCGTTGAGGCCGTTCGAAATAGAATCCGTGAATTGCAGGCTAAGGGCAATAACAGAACTAAAAAAGAAAATGATCTGCATGATATTCTCATGATCATGAATGAAATGATGTCCAGAAAAATTGACGGTAAACCAATGGAATTTCTTCCGATTGATCTGAAAAAATCTCATGCGACTGAATATCTGATCGAAGACGGGAAAATCAGAATACCGTTTTCGGCTCTGTCCGGAGTCGGTGAGAATGCGGCTAGGGGCATCTACGAAACGGCTCAGAAAGGCGATTATCTCTCTGTTGAAGAATTTCAGTATACAAGCGGTGCGACAAGAACTGTAATTGAATTGCTGGAATCTATGAATGCATTCGGCGATCTGCCGAAAACAACGCAGTTAGGATTTTTCTGATCATTTCTTTCTCTTGAAAAGCTGAACAGCACAATCGAAACCGCCCTCGAAAGCCTGACGGGTAGCGGCATCCAGACAGATAATTAATTCGTCATAGATTTCTTCACTGCCGTATGACATTTTTTTCAAAAAATCGGCGGCTTCGGGGGTATCTTTCGAGTGTCGGAGCCAAGTTTCAAATAATTCGTCCATATAATTCATATGTAGATCAGTCCTTTCTGAAAGTTGTTAAGTTTATTATACAGGCTTAGGCATATAATGTCAATATCTGAAAATATTATTTTTTAAATTATTGTATTATTAAACGAGGGAATATTATGAGCAAAAATAGTGAATATGTAAAAAAAAGCGTAGAGAAAAATTGTGATAGAATTATTTTTACTGTTCCAAAAGGCGAAAAAGAACAGATCAGAAAACATGCTGAATTACAAGGCGAATCTCTTACAGCTTTTATCAAACGAGCTATTAAACAAACTATGGAAGATGACAGCTGGAAATAAAAATTCTCTGTTGAATTGCGGAAAGTTATCAGCAATCTGTCTGAAATCAAAAAAATATAACATCTGCTATTGACAAAAGTACTTGATTGTGTTACTATATTAGTATGCTAAAGCAATAAAAATTAAGAATCGAGGTAAACTATGCGACAATATGATCTGATCACCCCAGAGGGCACGAAAGACTATCTCTTCGATGAATGTGCCCTCAAAAGAGAGGTGGAAACCAAAACACGCAGTATTTTCAAATCTATGGGCTATTCCAGAATCATCACCCCTGCTCTTGAATTTTTTGATGTCTTCCATCAGAATTCGTTATATTTCCCCCCAGAGGAATTGTGCAAGCTGACTGATAATAAAGGCCGTCTGATCGTTTTAAGACCAGATTCAACTGTTCCGATCGCCCGTGTGACAGCTACAAGATTAAAAGAAGCTATGCTTCCATTGAGATTATATTATACTCAGCCTGTATGGCATTTCGCTCCGTCCCTCAAAGGCAGAAGCACTGAAATCAATCAGACCGGTATTGAACTGATCGGAGCTTCTTCCAGAATGGCCGATATTGAAGTCATTTCCGCCGCTCTTGAAGTACTGTCCAGCGTGGGAAACGCTGTCAGCTATTCTCTCGAATTAGGCGATATTAGAATTTTTAAAGAATTAATGCTTCGTCTGAATGCGACTCCGGCTCAGAAAGAGGAGATTCATGCACTGATCGAATCGAAAAATTATCCGGCTCTGAATGATATGCTTGATAAGCTCGGAGAACATAAAATTACAGATGCTCTTAAAAAACTGCCGACTCTGTTCGGCGGAGAAGAAGTTTTTGACCGTGCTGATGAAATCTTTCAGGATTCCAGAATCACGGAGATTCTGGAAAATATGCGTGAATTATATCATACTGTCCGTGAAATCAGTCCTGATTGCAGAATTACAATTGATTTAGGCTTAGTCAATAAAACGGATTATTATACGGGCTTAGTCCTGAAAGGCTATCTGGAAGGCTATGGAGAAGAAGTGATCTCCGGCGGCAGATATGATAAATTATTATCAGAATTCGGCTATGATATACCGGCTGTGGGAATGGCTGTGAATGTCGATGCAGTAGCGGCTGTGATCGGCAAGAAGAATCCGCCTGTCCATGCGGCTCCGGATGTGCTGATCTCTGCTGAAGAAGGCTGTGAAGCCGAAGCTGTCAGAAAAGCGGCTGTACTCCGTGCTCAGGGCTTATGCGTAGAGCATTCGATGTTTACAGATCCTGAATTATCCAGAGAATACGCAAAAGACAGGAAAATTGCAAAAATTATTTTCATCTCGTCAGAACAGACGGAAGAACTGGAGGTAACAATTCATGAATAACAAACCGCTCCGGATTGCTCTGACAAAGGGCAGACTAGAAAAAGATACTGTCAGTCTTCTGGAAAGTCTGGGCTATGACTGTACAGCAGTTCACGAAAAAGGCAGAAAGCTAATTCTTCCGATTCCGGATGGAAATCTGGAAGTCGTTCTTGCAAAGGCCGCTGATGTTATTACTTATGTAGAGCATGGTGTTTGTGATATGGGTGTAGTCGGCAAAGATACGCTCATGGAAATGAACGGAAAATTATTTGAGCTTGTGAATCTCGGTTTCGGAAAATGCAAATTTGCACTTGCGACTAAGAAAGATTATCCGTTTTATGACGGCTTCGGAATCAAGACGATTGCGTCTAAATATCCGAACGTGACAAAGGCTTTTTTTGAACAAAAGCATATGGATGTGGATATTATCAAGATAGAAGGTTCTGTCGAGCTTGCTCCGTTGTTAGGTCTTGCTGATGGTATTGTTGATATTGTCGAAACGGGTACGACTCTGAAAGAAAATGGTCTGGAAGTAGTGGAAGATGTTGCTCAGATTTCGGCTCGTTTGATCGTGAATACAGTCAGTCTGAAAATGCGTCAGAAAGAGATTGAAGATTTAGTTAAGAAAGTGGAGGAGAAAATCAATGATAAAGCAAATCAAATGTGACGGCTCTGCCGAATATGAATTTTTAAAAGAACTCGAAAGACGTTCCGGTGAGACGGATAAGAAAGTTTCTGAAATCGTTTCTGAAATTATCGAGACTGTCAGAACCGGCGGTGATGAGGCTGTCAAGAATTATACAAAGAAATTTGATGGTAATCTGCCGCAGTATTATGAAGTTCCCCGTGAAGTCATCAATGATGCTCTCACAGAGGCTGATCAGGATTTTGTACAGGCTCTGCTGAATGCTCAGGAAAATATTGCAGATTTTCACAATCGTCAGAAAGCTCAGGGCTTTACCAATGCCAAGCCGGATGGTGTGATTTTAGGTCAGCGTGTCAGAGGTCTGGAGCGTGTAGGCTTATATGTTCCGGGGGGGACAGCCGCTTATCCGTCCAGTGTTCTGATGAATGCCATTCCGGCGAAAATCGCAGGAGTCAAAGAAATTATCATGGTGACTCCGCCTTGTAAAGACGGTACGCCGAATAAAGATATTTTAGTCGCTGCTGCGATCTGCGGAGTTGACAGAGTATTCCTGTCCGGCGGTGCTCAGGCAATTGCCGCTCTTGCCTACGGTACGGAGGCAATTCCGAAAGTTGATAAGATTGTCGGCCCTGGGAATATTTTTGTTGCTACAGCAAAGAAATTATTATACGGCATTGTCGATATTGATATGATCGCCGGCCCGAGCGAAATTCTCGTCATGGCGGATGAAACTGCTGATCCGAAATTCGTTGCCGCTGATCTGATGTCTCAGGCTGAACATGATAAACTTGCCTCTGCAATTCTGATCACAACTGATCCGACTCTTCCCGACAGAGTGGAAGCAGAAGTGCTCCGTCAGATGGAATATCTCGAAAGAAAAGAAATTATTGAAGAAGCTATGAAAAATTACGGTGCGATTCTGATCGCTCAGTCTAAAGAACAGGCTGTGGAATTGGCAAATGCCATCGCTCCGGAACATCTGGAAGTTGTCATGGAAAATCCGCTTGAATATATCGGTAAATTGGATAATGCAGGTTCTGTATTCTTAGGTTCTTATGCTTCCGAACCGCTGGGAGATTATTATGCCGGTCCGAATCACGTTCTTCCCACAAGCGGAACAGCAAGATTTTTCTCGCCTCTGGGAGTGAACAGTTTTATCAAGCGTTCGAGTTATATTTATTATACAGAAAATGCTCTCAGAGAAGCCAAGGATGATATTGTTCTGATCGCTGAACGTGAGGGCCTGACAGCTCATGCAAATGCAATTAAAGTTCGTTTCGAGGAGGAAAATTGAGATGAACTGGGAAAATAATGTTCGTCGGGTTGTGCCTTACACCCCCGGCGAACAGCCGAAAGTTTCGGATATTATCAAATTGAATACAAATGAGAATCCCTATCCACCCGCTTCCGGAGTGCAGAAAATCTTAGATGATTTTGATATTTCAAGAATGCGTTTATATCCTGATCCGAATGCTGAAATCTTAGTCAATGCCTTAGCAGAAACTTACAATGTCAGGCCGAGTCAGATTTTTGTGGGAGTCGGTTCGGATGATGTGATCTCAATGGCATTCCTGACGTTTTTCAATTCTGAAAGAAATATTCTCTTTCCGGATGTGACTTATTCTTTTTATGATGTCTGGGCAGATGTGTATAAAATTCCGTATCAGACCGTAAAACTCACAGACGATTTCAGAATCAATCCGGATGATTATAAAATTCCGAACGGCGGTATTATCTTTCCGAATCCGAACGCTCCGACCGGAGTACTCGAATCGCTTGATCTGATCGAGGAGATTTTACAGGCGAATCCGGATAGCGTTGTCATGATTGATGAGGCATATATTGATTTCGGCGGTGAAAGCTGTCTGCCTCTGCTCGAAAAATATGAAAATCTGCTTGTGATTCAGACATTCTCAAAATCCAGAAGCATGGCCGGAATGAGAATCGGCTTTGCAATCGGTTCGGAAAAGCTGATCAAGTATATGAATGATGTCAAATTTTCGATTAATTCTTATACGATGAATCATGTTACACTCTTATGCGGAGCAGAAACGCTCAAAGATCAGGAGTATTTCAAATCCACGACCGGAAAGATTATCGAAACAAGAGAATTCGCAAAAGAAAAACTTTGCGAAATGGGTTTTGTGTTTCCGGATTCCAAGAGCAATTTCATTTTTGCGAGCCATCCGGATTATGATGCAAGTGCGATTTTCAGAAAGCTCAAAGAACGGAAAATTTTCGTCCGCTACTGGAATAAACCGAGAATTGATCAGTATCTGAGAATTACAATCGGAACACCCGAAGAAATGCAGAAATTCTTCTCTGCTCTGGAGGAAATTCTCGCCGAAGGTCAATGAACTATGACCGAAGAAGAATTTATTCAGAAATTAAAAGCTGATGGTCATAACGATAAAGCAATAGAATCAGCAAAAGCTGTTTATCGGAAATGCAAAAGAGTATTTTATGATATTACAACAAGATATGATGATTTTTTCGGCAAGGTAACTATTTTTAATGATTAGCAGGAGGAAACATGAAACGCTCTGAAATTCTTCAGAAACGAAAAGAACATCATCAGGAAATCTGTGAAGCATTGACCGATCAGGACTATACTCCGGAAGATGCGACAGTATCTGTAGTAAAAGCAAATGTCATGGCTTTTGTAACAACAATTCCGTTTCTGATCGTTTTGATCCCGATATTTATGTTACTGCATTCCGGAGAGGCTAAAGGTCAGGAGTTCATGCAGGTATTCACATTTCCAAGATCATTATGGATGCTGGCAGGAATGTTTTTAAGCGTTCCGATACATGAATTTCTGCATGGCTTCGGATGGCATTTCTTCTGTCAGAATCAATGGAAGAGTATACAGTTCGGAGTCATGTGGGAAGTCCTGACACCCTACTGCTACTGCGGAGAGGCCCTGAATTTATCTCAATATTATATCGGTCTGCTGATGCCTTGTATGATATTAGGTGTTGTAATTTCTCTGATCGGAATCATCACGGGAAGTATGTTCTGGTTTGTAACGGGAATTTATAATATCATTCTCGCCGGAGGAGATCTGACAATCGGCTGTATTCTATTCAAGTATATCAGAAATAAATCAGAAAAGAAAATTCTCGATCATCCCAGCGAATGCGGATGTACTGCATTTCTGAAAAAATAATTACAAAATGAGGTGAAAATTTTGAATTCTGCTACAGTCACAAGAACATCGAAAGAAACAGATATTACCGTCACGATTCTTCCCGAAGACGGAAAAACAGAAATTTCAACAGGAATCGGCTTTTTTGATCATATGCTGACGGCTCTGTCCATGCATAGTCAGATCGCTATGAAAATTCATGCTGTCGGAGATATTCATGTTGATGCACATCATACTGTCGAAGATACCGGAATCGTATTAGGACAGGCTCTTGCAAAGGCTTTAGGCGATAAGTCCGGAATCGTCCGCTATGGTTCGGCATATATCCCCATGGATGAAAGTTTAGCTTTCTGTAGTCTGGATATTTGTAACCGTCCGTTTCTGGTATTCAATGCCGAATTTACCAATCCGATGATCGGTTCTTATGACAGCTGTCTGACAGAAGAATTTATGAGAGCATTCGCATTCAATGCCGGACTGACTCTGCATTGCAATGTTCTGTACGGCAAGAATGATCATCATAAGACAGAGGCTCTTTACAAAGCTGTTGCTCATGCGTTGAAAATCGCCTCAGCTCCGTCAGAAAAGACGATCACAACGAAAGGAATGTTAGGCTAATCATGATTGCAATTATTGATTATGGTGCAGGAAATATTTTCAGTGTCCGGAATGCTCTGAATTATTTAAAAATCGAAAATCAGCTCACGGATGAAATTTCTGTGATTGAAAAAGCAGATAAGATCATACTCCCCGGAGTAGGAGCGTTTCCGAGTGCTGTGAAAATGCTGGAGAATAAAAATCTGATTCCGGTTTTGAAAGAACAGGCTCAGAAAAAGCCGTTTCTGGGAATCTGTCTGGGAATGCAGATGCTGTTATCAAAAAGCTATGAATTTGAAGAATGTGACGGTTTAGATCTCATTTCCGGAACAGTGGATAAAATTCCGGCTCAGGATTTGATTATTCCGCATATGGGCTGGAATAAGCTGGAGATTCAGAATGATTGTGCATTATTAAAAAATCTTCCGGAAGAGGCTTATGTCTATTTTGTACACTCATATATGGCAACTTGTCAGGATGAGAAGAATCTCTCCGCATGGGTCGAATATGGCGGAAAAGTTCCTGCTCTGATTACAGATCACAAGTATATCTTCGGAGCACAGTTCCATCCGGAAAAAAGCGGAGAAGTCGGCTTACAGATTCTGAAAAATTTTGCAGATTTGTCATGAAAGGAGTATTTATATTATATGAATGAGTTTGAACAGCGCATTGCCGCCTTGGAACAGCATATTTCACACTTGGAACGGATTCTTACAACAGAATCTAAAACAAATGAAAGTCAGCCTGCTTTTATTCCTTTTGATTATTCTGAGTGCAAAGATGGTATTAAAATTGATAAATATAACGGCTTTGATGAACCAGTGATTGTTGTTCCGGAACAAATTGACGGTAAACCAGTAGTCGAAATCTGTGATAGAGCGTTCTATTTTGATTTTATTAAAATTATAAAACTGCCGGAAACAATCAAAAGAATCGGTTCGGCCGCCTTTTTACATCCTAATCAGACTGAACGTCCCGTCAGACCTGCGCCTGTAAATGGTGTCTACGGTCAGGTTGCCCCAAAAATGGAAATGGTAGAAACAGGATTGCAGAAAATCAATCTCCCGCCCAGTGTTGAGGAAATCAGTGACCATGCTTTTGCGACTCACAGCGCAAGCCTCCTGAAAAAAAGTGTCAGAGTATATTGCTATCCAGGAACTTATGCGCTTCGCTATGCAAGAGAAAAAAATCTGGATTTCAGGCCTTATCAGGAATTTAATCTGGAACTGGAAGAAACTTGATATGATCATCTGGACTTCTTACGGATTTCGGGGAATCATGCAGAAAAGATTTCAAAACGAAATTCCTGATAAAAACAAGAAGATTTTAATCATTCCGCTTGCCGGCATGACTTGCGAAATTACAGGCCAAGCCGAAAAAAACGGTGCATTGCAAGTCGGCTTTCCGGAAGAGAAAATCTCTGTTTTTATGGATTCCAATCCGGAAGAATTTCTGCATCAGCAGTTTGATTATATCTATGTATCGGGCGGAAATACGTTCAAACTTTTGCACGATGTGAGAAAATATCATCTTGATGCGCTGATTCTGGAAAATTATCAGAGAGGTGCTGTCTATATCGGAGTCTCTGCCGGAGCTTATCTGACCTGTCCGGATATTGAATATGTCAAACAGCTCGGCGATGATGACAATCATATTCAGGGCGGAGACTATTCCGGTCTGCACCTGACAGATAAATATCCCTTATGTCATTACGATATGCGGGGCTTGGAATATTATCAGCGTGCAAGACAGATTCTCGGCGAAACAGCTGAAATTATTACTCTCAATAATGAAGAGCTGATTATTTTATAAAGGAAATTTTAATTATGATTATTTTACCTGCTATTGATATTAAAGACGGAAATTGTGTGAGATTAGTCCGCGGTGATTACGGAACAGCTCACAAAGTCGCTGAAGATTACATGAAAACAGCTCAGGGATTCGTTCAGGCCGGTGCGGAATGGATTCATATGGTTGATCTTGACGGCGCAAAAGATGCAAAACCCGTCAATACAGATATTTTTCTCGATGTTGCGAAGAATACAAGTTTAAAAGTCGAAGTCGGCGGAGGTATCCGGAATCTTGATACAGTGGAATCTTATTTGTCTCAGGGCATTTCCAGAGTGATTCTAGGTTCTGTTGCGCTGAAAAATCCGGAATTAGTCGAGCTTGCTGTGAAAGAATATCATGAAAAAATCGCAGTCGGAATTGATGCCAAAAACGGCTTTGTCGCTGTCGAGGGTTGGCTTGATGCTTCTACAGTTGATTATATCGCTCTTGCAAAGGAAATGCAGAAAATGGGCGTTCAGACTATTATCTTCACAGATATTTCCAAAGACGGCACTCTCTCCGGAGTCAATCAGGAACAGCTGAAAGCTCTGCATGATGCTGTTGATTGTCAGATCATCGCAAGCGGAGGAGTTCACACAATGGAAGATATTAAAGCCTGTGCAAATATGGGGTTATATGGCACAATCTGCGGAAAGTCACTCTATCAGGGTACTTTAAATCTCAAAGAAGCCATAGACTATACAAGAAATTAATTCAGAAAGGGGGAAATGTATGCTTGCTAAAAGAATCATTCCTTGTCTCGATGTCCGTGACGGCAGAGTTGTCAAAGGCGTGAATTTTCAGGGAATCAAAGAAGTTGGCGATCCTGTCGAGTGTGCGGCGGAATATAACAGACAGGGTGCGGATGAAATTGTTTTCTATGATATTACAGCGTCTCATGAGGGCAGAGGCGTCATGCTCGATGTCGTCAGAGAAACGGCAAAACGTGTCTTTGTACCCTTGACGGTCGGCGGAGGAATCAAGACGGTCGATGACATCAGAGATACGCTCCGAGCCGGTGCGGATAAAGTTTCTGTCAATTCACAGGCCGTTCAGAATCCACAGTTAATCCGTGACGGTGCGGATATTTTCGGAAGTCAGTGCATCTGTGTCGGCATTGATGCCAAGAAAACCAGAGCCGGAAACTGGACTGTCTATATCAACGGCGGCAGAATTGATATGGAACTTGATCTGCTCGACTGGGTGAAACAGATCGAACAGCTCGGAGCAGGAGAAATCTGCCTGAATTCGATTGATACGGACGGAGTCAAACAGGGTTTCGATCTGCCTATGCTCAAAGCGGTTGTGGATGCGGTCAGCATTCCGGTGATCGCAAGCGGCGGAGCTGGAAAACTGGAGCATTTTGCTGAAGCATTCGAGAAAACAGACTGTTCAGCGGCATTGGCGGCTTCACTGTTTCATTTCAAAGAACTGACAGTCAGCGAAGTCAAAACGGATTGCAGAAACAAAAATATCATCGTCAGAACATGATATTTATTTTTTAGTACTACAAGGAGGATATATTATGGATTTTACAAGTGAGAAATTTCAGAGAAAAATTGAGCCGTTCCGTTTTTCTTCCGATGAAGAACAGGCTTCTCTGAGTCTGGAAGCAGGTGCAGGCTATCTTGCTGATCTGTTCGCAACAAGAGCAGATTCCGGTTTTGTCGGCAATGGTTATGACTGGGAAGCTCTTGCAGAAATTTTCTTGGTAGAAATCTACGAGGGCGAAGATGACAGCTTTGAATTCGATTCCGAAGCTGATCTGTTTGTTGTCTACTCCGAAGATGCTGAGTCTCTTGCTGATTTCGCTCTTGCGTTCAAAGATGCCTGCGAGGATGCTGATCTGATTGCGGATTTATTCAGCCGTGCGGAATTAAGATAAGATTATTATAGCATGTATATTTCTTATTCTGATAATGAGGAAAATATAGTAAAATCGGGTCTGGATGCGATTTCGGAAGTTCTGACCGGTACAGATACAGAGAAAAAATTAAGTCTGCTGTTATGTCTGGATAAATATCTCGATCCTTGGTTCGGATATGATCTGCCTTACAGAAATCAGATTTTTACTCTGCTTGAACAGGTGATTATTTCTGATACTTCACTTGATGTCGTTGATGATGCAATCAATTTATTGCAGTACGGCGGAGGACCTTGGCCGATTCTGAAAGCGAATCTTGATAAAATTCCGGAACAGTGCAGACCCGATGCAGAATATTATATTCATGAGGGAGAAAGAATCATGAACGATACAGAACTTGATAAATATTTTCAGAAAAGCGATCTGATTCCGGCAATCGCTGTGGATGTCAATACAAAGCAGGTCTTAATGCTTGCATATATGAATAAAGAGAGTCTGAAAAAAACACTCGAAACAGGCTATACATGGTACTGGAGCAGATCAAGACAGGAGCTTTGGAATAAAGGTGCAACCAGCGGTCATTTGCAGAAAGTAATTTCTATCTTTGCGGACTGCGATAACGATACACTCTTAGTCAATGTCGAGCAGACCGGAAATGCTTGTCATACGGGTTCTTACAGCTGTTTCTTCAGGCAGATCTATGGCAAACCGGAAATTTAAAATTTTTATCGGCATTCTGCTGACAGCAATTTTAATAAGTATCGCTTTGCTGTACTTGTTCCGGAACAGTAAAAGCATTCGTCCGGCGGAGGCGATTCCTCTGCCGGATAATGCTGTTTATTACTCTCAGAAAAATCCGGACTGGGCAGAAGATTCGCTCGGAAATTCTGATTATAAAATGTCAGATTCCGGCTGTCTGGTGACATGCATTGCCTGTGCACTCACTATGCAGGAGATTCAGAAAATTACCCCGAAAGAATTGAATCAGCTTCTTTCAGTCAATCACGGCTATGATGATGACGGCAATCTGCAATGGAATGCTTTGGAAAATCTGACTGATACAGAAATCAGTCTTGAAGATTCTGATATTTCTGAATTGATAAAACAGAATATCTATCCGGCTGTCCGTGTCAGAATGCAGGGCATCGGCAGTTATCATTATGTTCTGATTATCGGCAGTGATGAGAAAAATTATCTCTGTATTGACCCTATGAATCAGGCAAATCAGCCTGTTTCGCTGTCGGAGTATCATAACAGAATCTATGCTGTCCGGTATCTGAAAAAATCAGTCACAAAATACAGACTTCCTGAATAGGATATACTATCCGACAAGACAGGAGGTCTGTTATTTTTATGAATCTCGATACATCTCCGATGGCGGAGGAGTTCGACCGCCGCCCTGATATGAGAAATGCCGTGCCGATCAAAGTCAACAGAGTGTTCGATAGCTGTAGCGATCGGGATTGCATCTCGAATGTTCCAGTCATACTCGATTCCGGTGAACTGCCCTGTAATGTCCAGTTAGTCAAGAGCAAGTGCGTGAAAGTCGCTGATGTCTGCATGAGAATCGAACCCGTGCCGTTTAACAGAGGGTTTTATAATATTGATCTGACTTTTACATTCAGAGTAGAGCTGTTAGCCTATACCTGTGCAAGCGGTCATCCTCAGTTATTGACCGGAACGGTCTACGCAAGCAAAAGCAGTATTCTCTACGGAAGCGAATCGAATACACAGACATTCTACAGTAATGGCTGTCAGTCCGGAGTCACTGACGAATGCTGTGAAGTTGTCAATCTTCCGACTGCGAATGTACAGATTGTTCCGCCGTTAGCTCTGGAAACAAAAATCGGAACAATATGCAGACAGTGCGAACCGTGTCAGAAACCGGATGCTCTGCCTCCGACAATGCGGACGGTGATCATGACATTAGGCTTATTCTCCGTGATCGAACTGACCAGACCTGTAACGGTCATGGTTCCGACTTTTGATTATACAATTCCATCGAAAGAATGCAATATTGATACAGAAACGCCCTGTGCAGTATTTGATAAAATGCGTTTCCCGACAGAAGAATTTTCGCCGATGACTCTCAGCGATTCCTGTCATGAAAAACCGGAGAAGCATCCGGAATGTGCCTGTGGATCTTAAATAAAATCAAAATCCGGAAGCAGAGTATTGTTTCCGGATTTTAAATATTTATATAAGTCAGAATTTATTCTACTGTTCCAAATACTAAGAGTACAAAATAATCATAATAAGATATAAAAAAATAATTCCAAGCCATATAAAGATAAATTCTGCCTAATGTATCAATATTTTTATCGGGCATTGTTTCAGGTGCATAAATGCATACTGGTTTCTGTAAATACCAGTTTAAATCATTCAAAAAATTACTGACTTCATCTGACAGCCTGTCATTTGAAGAATATTTTTTCATTTGACTGCAAATAAAGTTATAGACATCCGTGTTTATCTCTTTAAGTTGAAAATCCAGAATATCAATTTTTTCTTCCGGAACGGTAAGGCCATATTTTTGTTTATAATCATGAAGTCGCTTTTTAACAGAATCATTCAGTAAAGAAATATCATTATCTTTCACATAGAAAATATCTGCATCAAGTGCGTAAGAGTAATCGAGTATCATGCCCAGATTATCAGAAAGTACATCAACTATCCCTGCGAGAAAGCCTGTCTCACCTGTTTCGTTTTCAAAGCCACAGTAATCCTTGCTCATGAAAATCCTCCGAATTTCGATTTTTAATTATATTATATATCAGACAAAACAGCTTGTCAAGAAAAAATTTTAGAAATTTCTCAGTTTTATTATTTTTGAACATCTGATATGCTATAATAAAAATAAAATAACAATTCAGAATGTTCTTGACTTTTCAGAGATTTTGTGTTATACTGGATAAGTCAGGAAATTGTCATTCTGATAAAGCTACAGGAGTGTTTTTTATGAATAAAATACAGGCAGAACAGCGTATTCAGGAGCTTTCCAAGATTCTGGAACAGTATAATTATGAATACTATGTGCAGGATAATCCTAGTGTCGAAGATTATGTCTATGATGAACTCATGCAGGAACTTAAAAAATTAGAAGCTGATTTTCCGGAGTTTCTTTCTCCTCAGTCACCTACCCAGAGAGTCGGAGGAATGGTATCAAATCAATTTGAGAAAGTCGCTCATGCTGTTCAGATGCAGAGTTTGCAGGATGTGTTCGATTTCGAGCAGGTGAGTGCTTTTGTCACAAAATGTCATGAAATCTTTCCGGATGCTGAATTCAGTGTTGAGCCGAAAATTGATGGCTTATCCGTATCACTGGAATATCATGATAATAAATTTGTTCTTGGCTCTACCCGCGGAGATGGGTTCACCGGTGAGGATGTCACAGCGAATCTGAAAACAATCTATACGATTCCGCTGAATCTGAAACTGAAAGAAAACTTGCCCTTACTCGAAGTCAGGGGAGAAGTCTACATGCCGAGAGAACAGTTTCTGAAATTAGCCGTTCAGCAGGAGGAAAACGGTGAACAGCCGTTCAAGAATCCCAGAAATGCCGCCGCCGGTTCACTCCGGCAGAAATATTCTGAAATCACTGCCAAAAGAAAATTAGATATTTTTGTATTTAATCTTCAGAGATGCGAGGGAAAAGAATTCAGTTCCCACAGCGAAACACTCGAATTTCTTCAGGAAGCCGGATTTCATGTGATTCCGGACTGGAAACTCTGCCGGACTGCCGAGGAAATCAGAGAAGTTATTACAGCAATCGGAAATTCCCGTCAGAATCTGCCTTATGATATTGATGGCGTTGTGATTAAAATTAATTATCTTGAACAAAGAAAGTTATTCGGTTCGACTTCTAAAACTCCGAAATGGGCCATTGCTTATAAATTCCCTCCGGAAGAAAAAGAAACGACTCTCAGAGAAATCGAAGTCAATGTCGGCCGGACGGGTGCTCTGACACCTGTTGCCGTATTCGATACGATCACACTCGCCGGAACAAGTGTTTCCAGAGCGGTTCTGCATAATCAGGATTTTATTACGGAAAAAAATATCTGCATCGGCGACAGGATTATTGTCCGGAAAGCTGGGGATATTATTCCGGAAGTCCTGAGAAGCGTTTCGCATCAGGAAAATGCTGTGCCTTATGTTCTGCCGGAATGCTGTCCGGTCTGCGGTGCAAAGGCGATCAGAGACGAGGGAGAAAGTGTGCTCCGCTGTCCGAATATTGCTTGTCCGGCACAGCTTCACAAGCAGTTAGTGCATTTCGCCTCCAGAGACGCTATGAATATTGATGGTCTCGGAACGGCGATTATCAACGCTCTGTTGAATACCGGTCTTGTGAAAGATTCTGCTGATCTGTATACACTCACAGCGGAACAGCTTCTGAATCTGGAAGGTTTTCAGAAAAAATCTGCCGAAAATCTGATTAATGCGATTGCAAAATCAAAAACAGCTTCTCTCGACAGAGTGATCTATGCACTTGGAATCCGGAATATCGGTCAGAAAGCCGCAAAATTATTATGCGATAAATTTCTGACACTCGAAAATCTGGAACAGGCTGAAATCACAGAAATTTCTGAAATCGAAGGCTTCGGCGAAATCATGGCAGAGAATTTTTATCAGGCTCTGCATGAAGAATCCGTACAGAATCTGATTCAAAAACTCAGATCTGCCGGACTGACGATGCAGTATGAAAAGCAGGAGATTTTATCTGATACGTTTTTCAGCGGAAAAATTTTCGTTCTGACCGGAACACTCACAAAAATGAAACGTGCTGAGGCAAAACAGAGAATCGAAGCCGCCGGCGGTAAAGTATCGGGATCAGTATCGAAAAAAACAGACTATGTCATCGCCGGAGAAGAAGCCGGAAGCAAGCTCACAAAAGCTCAGGAACTCGGTATCTCGATTCTTAGCGAAGAGGAATTTATTGAAAAATTATAATTTTATATCAGGAAAATATTTTTTTACAAACTCCGGAACGGCAGTTCTGATCTGTCGATTCCGGAGATAAAGCAGTTCCGGAATGGTAATGGCTGAGAAGTCCAGAGAATAGGCACATAAGCATTGATGTTCTTCAATTCGGGAAGTATCGCCGTATCTGGAATCGCCCAGCAACGGCGAGCCTAAAAAAGCAAGATGTGCTCTGATCTGATGCGTCCGGCCGGTATGCAGAGTCACAAGAACAAGCTGTTTTTGTCCGTTCTGAGCGAGAATTTCATATTCTGTGATGATCTCCAGCCATGCCGGATTTTTCTGAATCGAAGCAATCTGTACTTGATTGTGATCAGCATTCTTTTTCAGCCATGCTGTGCAGATCTGATGCTGTTCCGGTAACGATCGGGAAGCAATCGCTAAATATTGTTTTCTGATTTCTCTGTTCCGGATTGCCTGATTCATATTCCGGAGAGCGGCGGCATTTTTTGCGGCAATCACGATACCCTCGGTATTCCGGTCGATTCGATTGCAGAATGCCGGAGAGAAACTCTGTTCCTGTTCGGGAAGATATTCGCCTTTCTGAATCAGATATGCCTGCATGATCTCCGTCAGAGACGGAATATTTTTCTGATTACTGCTGTGCATATCCTGTCCGATGGGCTTATGAATCAGCAGAAAATTATGATCTTCATAGAGAATCCGGAGTGAATCAGTCCGGACGGACTTTTTTTCTCCGGAGTTCTCAGAAGCAGGAAAGAACTCTTCTTTTGCATAAATCCGGAGTATATCGCCCTCTTGAAGAATTTCTTTTCCGGTACAGCGTTTCTGATTATATTTAATATCTTTCTGTCGGATGAGTTTATATAATAAATTTTTCGGCAGAGCGGGCATGTATTTTGATATAAATCTATCCAGCCGCTGACCGGCATCGTTTTTCTGAATGACAATTTCACGAAGCATAATAATTTCAATTCCTTTCTGGATTTTATCTGAAATTATTATAGCATATTTTTTTATAAGAATCAATAGTGTGGTGAAGATATGGCAAAAGAAGAACACGGCAATCTGCATAAAGGCCATCGTGAAAGAATGAAAAAGAGATTCCTGAAAAATAAAGGACAGGACTTCAGTCAGCATGAACTTCTGGAAATGATATTATATCAAAGCATCCCTCGTGCAGATACTAATGAAACTGCACATATGCTGATAAATAAATACGGCTCTCTGTACGATCTTTTCAAAGACGGGAATTATTATGAATTCCAGACAGTTGACGGCGTAGGGCATCAGAGTGCCTATTGGCTTTCGCTTCTGTGTTCGACATTCAATAAGATACACAGTCATGTGCCGGATACAATATGTCTGAAAAGTCGGAAACGCTGTAAAGATTTTTTCATTAACCAACTGGAAAAGGAAACAGAAGAAGTTCTCATGGCGGTCTGCCTCTCAAATGATATGCATATAGTGCGCCGTGAAAAAATCTCCAGAGGTGCATTGGATTCTGTTCAGATCTTTTTCCCTCAGCTGGCTAGATTTGTTCTTCAGACCTCTTGCAGAATTGTTATTCTGGCACACAATCATCCCCAAGGTCTCGCTGAACCCTCTATAGATGATATTGTCACAACCAGAAAAATCAGGAAATTGCTTGCTACTCTCGATATTTGTTTATATGATCATATTATTGTCAGCAATAAAAATGCTTATTCTATGAGAGAAAAGCATGATTTGTAAATTACAGGGGGGATTTTTATGGATTTCAGACTGCATTCGCCTTATGAACCGGCCGGCAGTCAGCCGGAGGCAATTCAGAAATTAACAGATGGTTTCCGGAATGGAAAAAATATTCAGACACTGTTAGGGGTAACAGGCTCAGGAAAGACTTTCACTATGGCGAATGTGATCGCTGATCTGAATAAGCCGACTCTCGTACTGGCACATAATAAGATTTTAGCGGCTCAGCTCTGTTCGGAGCTGAAAGCGTTTTTTCCGGAAAATGCTGTTGAATATTTTGTCAGCTATTATGATTACTATCAGCCGGAAGCCTATGTGCCCAGTACAGACAGCTATATCGAAAAAGATTCGTCTATTAATGAAGAAATTGATAAACTCCGGCATTCAGCCACAATGGCTCTCGCTGAACGCAAAGATGTAATTATCGTTTCAAGCGTTTCCTGTATCTATTCGCTGGGCAGTCCGGAAGAGTATCGAAATATGACAGTTTCTGTTCGGGTCGGCATGGAGAAAAGCATGTCTGATCTGATTCAGGAACTCGTCAGAATCCAGTACGAACGCAATGATATTGATTTCACAAGAAACAGATTCCGCATTCGCGGCGATGTTATGGAAATCTTTCCGGCCGCTTCGACTGATACGGCGATCAGAGTCGAATTCTTCGGCGATGAAATTGATCGTATCAGCGAAATTGATGTCCTAACCGGAAATGTAAAATCCAGATTACAGCATTATGCCGTTTTTCCGGCTTCGCATTATGTCGTCAGTCATGATAAAATTCAGGATGCTGTATCTGAAATCCAGAGCGAATTAAAATCCAGAATCGAATATTTTAATCAGAATCATAAATTAATAGAAGCTCAGAGAATCGCTCAGAGAACAAATTATGATCTCGAAATGCTTCAGGAAGTCGGCTTCTGTTCAGGAATCGAGAATTATTCCAGAATCCTCGCCGGAAGACCTGCCGGAAGCGTTCCCTATACACTCTTGGATCACTTTCCGGAAGATTTTCTGATGATTATTGATGAAAGTCATGTGACTGTTCCTCAGGTCAGAGCTATGAGTGCCGGAGATCGTGCCCGAAAACAGACTCTTGTAGATTATGGTTTCCGTCTGCCAAGTGCATTTGATAACAGACCTCTGGTATTTTCAGAATTTGAACAGCATATGCATCAGGTGCTGTTTGTCAGTGCGACTCCGAGCGAGTACGAACAGGAGCATTCTGCTCAGATTGTCGAGCAGGTCATCCGGCCGACAGGCTTGGTTGATCCTGAAATCAGTGTCCGGCCGACTGACGGTCAGATGGATGATTTATTATCTGAAATCCGTACCCGTGCTCAGAATGAAGAGCGTGTACTCGTCACGACTCTGACAAAGAATATGGCCGAGAATCTGACAAGCTATCTCGAAAGCATGGGCATTCGGGTCCGGTATCTGCATCATGATATTGATACAATCAAGAGAATGGAAATTATCCGTGATCTGCGAGCCGGTGAATTTGATGTCCTAGTCGGAATTAATCTGCTCCGTGAGGGTCTGGATATTCCGGAAGTCTCTCTTGTGGCGATTCTCGATGCCGATAAAGAAGGCTTTTTAAGAAGCGAAACTTCTCTGATTCAGACCATCGGCCGAGCCGCTCGCAATGCGGATGGTAAAGTCATCATGTATGCAGATAACGTCACAGGCTCTATGGAGCGTGCGATCA